>Ga0209979_1000642_pt1 | contig 45072 bp, 41 predicted proteins | sample AnhtaG_FD_183114 | JGI IMG/M metagenome (GOLD analysis project Ga0209979, IMG submission 183114) | Deep subsurface microbial communities from Anholt, Denmark to uncover new lineages of life (NeLLi) - Anholt_01485 metaG (SPAdes) (version 2) | ecosystem: Environmental > Aquatic > Marine > Oceanic...
ATCTTAAACCTGGTTCTGGAGTTGTAATTACTCGTGGAGATATTCATTATGTTGTTACCGAATGGGGAATTGCTTATTTATTTGGTAAGAGCATTAGGGAGCGAGTGTTACAAATGATAAATATCGCCCACCCAGACTTTAGAGAAGAACTTTTAGAACAAGCTAAAAAAGTAAAATATGTCTATGCGGATCAAAAACTACCTCTTTCCATAAGTGGTCGATTGAGCTTATATCCGGATAAATATGAAACGACTTTTCAAATGAAAGATGGAAAAAATATCAAAATTCGTCCAATAAAACCAACCGATGAGAAAATGCTCCAAGGACTTTACTATTCTTTAAGTGACGATGATAAATATCTAAGATTTTTCTCACGGGATCGAAAATTTCCTCACAAATTTGTACAACCTTTAACAAATATAGATTATCAAACTGATATGATATTAGTGGGAGACTCTCTTCAAGAAGGTGAACAGAAAATAGTTGCTTCAGCAGCGTTTTTTAAAACCAATAAACCCTCAACAGTTGAATTAGCTATAGTTGTGAAGAAGGATTTTCGCAGAACTGGAATTGCTACATTTTTATTAAATTATCTAGTTATTATTGCTCGAGAATTAAATTACAAATTTTTTACCGGCTCAATTCTCCTTGAAAACAAAGCAATGCTTCATTTTCTTAATAACAGCGGATACTCTATGAAATCAAAAAGTGTGGAATATGGAGAAGTTCTATTTACACTTGATATTTCAAAATGAATTGATCTTAAGTGAGAAAAGATTTTTAAAATTCAAAAGAAAGCTTAAATATAGAGTAAACATAATTAAGCTTTAGAAAAGTACGTCGTTAGATTCCATCTTTGATATTCAAATAAAAAATATGGGAGGTAAAAAATCATGAAAGATGTAGCAGTTATTATAGAAAATCGACCAGGCGCACTAGCTGATTTAGGTGAGCTTTTAGGAAAAAATGGTATAAATATGGAAGGTTTATGTGGAATTCCTCTAAAAGATGAGGCAATTATTCATATACTGGTTGAAGACGAAAGCGTTGCACGCTTTATACTTGAAGATGCAGGATATGAAATTAGTGCTATCCGTGAAGTGCTTGTCATGGATATTAGTCCTATTGCAGGGAAACCAGGGTCTGGTGGGAAGATGGCTCGTAAAATAGGCAATGTTGGCGTCAACATTGATTTGATCTATTTAGCTGAGCATAATAAGTTAGTCATCGGAGTAGATGATATAAATAGAGCCCAAAATGCATTAGCAAAATAACCAAACGAGTAGTTATTAGAACAAGTCACTTATCAAGATAGATTGATATTCGTTAATTATCAAGTAGAAATCTTTCTTTAAAAATGACAAAACGGTAAGATATCTATTTTATAATTCCATAAATATGCTTATCTCTATCGTACTCCTTAAGGACCTTTCTGCCTTCTTTATTTGAGAGGGAAAGCGCTATAACGCTTGATCGACTCAATGACCCAGTAAAGATTTCGTAGTCATCTGCATAAACAATAATATTACTACTAGCGTATATTGGATCTGCTTTGATTAATATCTTTTGCTTACTAACTTTGATATCTAACTCAATTTTTTTATTTCTTTTTTTTTTACTCGAAAACTCTTTTTTAAATTGCTCATCACGCCTAAAAGAGTCCTTAGGTTCTATAGGGTTAATTGGATTGATGACGATATCTTGACCAAAAGAATAGATCTCATATGCAAGACGAGTTGTTCTAAAATCTCTAACTTCGACAACGGGTCGTGCCAAATCTTTATCCCTAAATCCATGAGGGACTTTAACTGTCATTTTTATAATCAAAACGGCAGAGATATCCCCTCCTTCAATAAATACGATTGTATCAATAATTGACGGAAGCATACCGAGCTCTATACGGCCAATAAAGCGCTGTATTGCGTCGATAGCCGATGAAGAATGAACAACTCCGACCATTCCAACTCCAGATAAACGAAAATCAGCGTAGATCTGAAAATCTTTTGTAGTGCGTACTTCGTCAAAAATCGTGAAATCTGGTCTAACCAAGAGTAGAATGTCCGCTGAATTTTCAAGGCTTCCCTCCAATTTGGTATATTGCGTAATTTCAGGTCTAACTTGTAAATCTCGAACGCTTTCTAGCGTTTTCACAACTTTTCCTTGTTCTAAATAATAATTTGCCAAAGCTGCTGAGAAAGTACTCTTACCTGCCCCAGGAGCACCAGCAACTAAAATCCCTTCTGCTTTCTGTAATCTCTTATCTAATTTTGAATCAATTGAATAATCTTCCAATGAAAGCGTAACAAGCGGGTGAACAGCAGTTATTTCAACATCTTTTGAAAAAGGAGGTCTGGTCATAACTATTCTGAATTCTCTCAACTGGGCAACTACAACGCCGTGTTTCTCAATTTCTATAAATGAGTGATCGTCTTCCCTAACCATTTCTATTATTTCGATTGCAATTTCTTCAATAATTTTAGTAGATAATGGTTCCTCGCCAATCTTTTCTAAATGCCAATTTCCGGGGCTCCCTTTCTTAGCATAAGGAGGCAATCCTTGTTTTAGATGCACGCTCATTGTGGTTTCATCGAAAAATTCTAACAACTTAAGAGAAGAAGGGTCAGATTCTTTTGGAAAGAATTTTTCCTTTACATACATTATTTGAATCCCTTCGAAAATTCCTACATCACTCTGGATTCGATCTGCTGTAATTAAAATGGCGCCATATTCTAAAGCCGATTTTCTAATAAGCGCATCAAGTTCCCCTCCTGGACTCATTTTAATTTCTTCCCTTGTTGGTCTTTTTCCCACAATTTTAAGCGTTATTTTCTCTTCCTGATGCAATTTTCGTAATTCTTTTAATACATTTAAACCATAGAATCCTATTTCTTTTTGAACATTTGTACGGTACTCAACCTCAGCAACAACCACATTTGGGATGTAAATTTCGGGGTTTTCCCCCAATTCTCCATCTTCGATTAAATTTAAGATGAGACCATTAAAAATAACAGAAGTATCGCAAGCATATTTGTCTGACATTTTAGTCTTCGCTTTTCTCTACTTTATTCATAATTTCAAATTTTTTTACGCTATAATAAATTGGCTTACTAAGCCGGTCTACCGTGGCGACTATGAGGTCCTTGCGAGAGCTCATAGCTACGCGAGACATTTTGTCCAAGTCCCTTAAATCTATAGGAGTACCCTCAAATACCGGATATATCAAGAATTTAGCGGAATCTTTCTCAAAATCAGCCCCACGTTTGTACACCAGAAAATCTATCCCTTCGCCGTATCCCGTTCTTACGATATAACCCCTTTTTCGCAAATCCATGTAAATAATGTACTTTCGCCATAATTTATCATCAAATTGGGTGAAATATGTTAGTAAACCTTCAAAATCGTATAGATCACTATCACTATCATTATCTTTATACAATAAAATCCGATTTCTTTCACATAGTAATAGAACTTCTAAAGGTCCAAAAACTAATATTTCTTCTTCTTCGCTATTGTTTTCAAGCGTGCCAATATATGCTTTCCTATAAAACTCTTCAATGCAATCCTTATCAGTAATAATAACCCGCTCGTGGTCAATTACTCCCTCGAACTGTACTTTTTCGACCTTTTCATTTGGTGTTTCATTCATATTCTATTATACCCTAGCAGTTAATAATTAATGAATTTAACGCTTTAAATGAACTAGACTCCAATTATTAGTGTAAGATTTGTTGAATTAATTATTCAATAGTATTCATTATAAATTCTACTAATTTTCCAAGCTTCCTAACGTTAGAATAGATCTTAGGTGCATTTTCTTCTAAGTATGGTTTAAAAACTTCCCAATTTTCTCGTTGTACTGGAGGAGCCTTAGATAATAGATTTCTTATTTCGCCAAAATCGTTAGTAAAAATTAGTGCGTTATCTATTTTATTTGCGTTATCGCTCAGAAGAAATAAGTAATAGTCGTTAAGCTCTTGGGCGTTCATAACGTTTGGAGGTTTGTTTCCATCTCCTGCATTAAGTCCTCTCAGCATGCGAGTATCTACTTGAGTCGGTAGAACCATGTTAAAGGTAATGTTTTCTTTTTTATATTCTAATGCTAAAGCATTTTGTAATCCTACTACGGCATATTTACTTGCGGTGTAGGCAGCAAGCTTTGGCATAGGATTAGTATACGCTGCGCTTCCAGTGATAATGAATCTTGATTTGTTATTCTTATCATCTTTCTTAAGATGGGGATAAGCCGCTTTAAAAGCAAAAAATACACCAGATACATTGATAGTCATTATCTCAGAAAATTTATTGCTATCAAATTCATGGCTATTCCACATTCTTGAATATCCAGCGTTAGCAATTATTCCATTAAATTCTCCTAAATCCTCATGAAATACCTTAAATGCGTTTTCAATTTCTTCATATTTAGTCACATCAGCAGTTTTAACTGATACCTTTACTCCCATGCCTAAATTAATAATCTCATCTTTAACTTCATTTAATTCATCGAGAGTTCTTGCTGTAAGACCGATATTAGCACCTTCTTTTGCACAAGCGATAGCTACAGCTCTTCCTATACCTCTTCCCGAACCTGTGATTACTATGGTCTTCCCTTTTAATAACATAATAAAAAAATAGAAGAGTAAAAAAAAAATTTAACTATAATTAGTTTATAATTTAAGATTTAATCTTTTGTTTTTTATTGTTGATAGGCTTAATCAATATTAAGTTTAGGATTTATCCAAATATATAATAAACATTAGTTTTATTTTTTACAAGTAGATGAAAGGTTTATAATTGATAACATTTTAGAATCTTTCTTATGTAATAAGACCATGTTTGAAAGTATACCCAAAGAAATCATTGGAATTGCTTATGCGTCTGAATGGGATCATATAAAACAATTTGTAAAAGCTCTCTTAGAGATGACCCTTGATTCAGAAGAAGAATATTCCTTAATTGTTCTTAATGCTATTATTAATAATAAAAAGTATGAAGAATACGATGTTCAAATCAAATCTAGAGCTCAATTTAATATATTATCTTCCATCACTGATTTTGAAAAAATCACTCTTTATCAATACTCTGAATATAAAAGAAATATTATCAATGTCTCTAAAGATAAGAATGTAATCGTCTTTACTGCTCAATATATGGGTCCTGAGATTGATCATACTAATTACTTCGATTTTGCTATTTATTTAGATAGTTTTAATCTTCCATATTTTAGTGATAATAAAGGAAATGTTTTTGAATGTCACGAAATAATGGAAATTATTCATAGATTCAAACCAAAAGCACCCAAAAAAGTAAAAAAACCAGAACCCCCTAAAAAAATAAATGCATTCAAATCAGAAGTTGAAACTTATGAGAAAATAACTAAGAAAAAGGCCATATGGAGTGGGAGTGAAACGAAAACATTTCAAAAATGGAAAATGAGAGTTCATAAAGAATTTCGGGAGAAGACAGGTGGTTTTCCTTACTATAAGGGAAAAATAACTCAGAAATATGATTTATACTTAAATAATCTCAACAAAAAACCTGTTTCTAAAAAAGCTCTACCTAAAAAGCCTAAAGTCAAAAAATCTGCAGTTAGAAGACCTATTGCTAAAGGCACTGTAGATAAAAAGAAATCAACCATTAAAATCTTAACACCATTAAGTATGGAGGCAAAAATTTATAAAAAATTGACAGGGAAGAATCCTATTTATGGTGGAAAAATAACTAAGGCCTTTGAAAATTGGAAATTAAAAAATCATAAAGATTTTCAACAAAAAGTAGGTGGGAAGCCTTACTATAAAGGAAATCTTACAAAAAAATATGATTTATACTTAAATAATCTCATTAAGAAGTCTCTTTCTAAAAAAACTCCACCTAAAAAGCTTAAAGTCAAAAAATCTACGGTTAGAAATCCTATTGCTAAAGACACTGTAGATAAAAAGAAACCAACTATTGAAAACTTAACACCATTAAATTTGGAAGCAAAAATTTATAAAAAATTGACAGGGAAGAATCTTATATATGGTGGAAGAATGACTAAGGCCTTTGAAAATTGGAAATTAAAAAATCATAAAGATTTTCAACAAAAAATAGGTGGGAAGCCTTACTATAAAGGAAATGTTACGAAAAAGTATGAAATATATTTAAGTTCTCTTTAAAATGAATTAAGAAAGAAACATATTATAATATAATGTGATTAAATCTCAATTTCAGAGTTTATATGCTTTTATTTTTTCTGATAGAAATGCAAAAATTAATGTTCAATTATACAATTTATCTCCTAACCATGGAAGATTTATATAAAAGCCTCTTGAATAGACTAAATGGCGTTAAAAGCTTAGTTTTTATGGGGATTGGAGAAGAAAAATTAAGTGATGACGGTTTAGGACCATATATCATAAGTGAGCTATTAGAATATTCAAACGAAAAAGTTCTATTCATAAACGCTGGAACAGATCCCATGGCTCGAATTGATGATGTTGTTAATTTTAAACCCACTTACCTGATTCTTATAGATACATGTACTCTGAATAAACCTCCGGGAACGGCTGCGATATTAGAGCGTGAAAGTATTAAGGAATATGTGCCAATATCTACTCACACAATACCAGTTCACATTGTTATTGATTTAATTGTTGAAAAATTACCATCTCTGAATGTTTTTATGATTGGTTTTGTTCCTGAAAGTCTGGAAGGTTTTAAAGAGTTAAAACTTTACAAACAAGATGAACTGACCCTTGAGGAGCGATCAGATAACATTGATCTACCTTTTTTCGAAATAAATCTGACTAAAACAATAAAGGCGGAAGCAGATAAACTAATAGAAATAATTAAGAAATTAATTGACTCACTTTAAGGTTTGAAAATCATTTTTAGACCCTTTAGTGTATTTGTTTACAATAATATTGATAGTGTCTGAAACGATTTGTTTTTCCTCGTCATTTAAATCACTCTTTAATTCTTCTAGAAACTTTATTGCCTTATCAGCGTTTCTTAAATTTCTCACGTAATCAGAACCATCCTTATTTAACGAGCCGCCCCAAGCCATTGTCATACACTCTATGGGTTTAATTTTTATTTATTTGGATCTTCAAGCACTTTCATGAATGGGCGAAGAAATTCTTGCTTCATGTTGATTTTATTCCTAAGTTTATCTATTCTCATTAATGGAATCAATTTTTCATTCAATTTTTTTGCTCGTTCATCATTTTGCGGGAAAGAGTCATAAAAACCATGTTTCTCGTAGTAATCGTGATCTGCTAGAAATACAAATCGATTTCTCCCATAGATATCGTCTCGAAATATTTTTTTACCTCCTTCTCCTAAAAATGTTATTGGCTTGATGTAATCTGCTTTGGAAAATGTAACTAATTTCCGAGCAAAATCGTGGAGTAAGGCATCTATGTCTTCTGATGTCCCAAATTCATCAGTAATAATATCCACAAAATTTGAGTCTTGAATTTCTATGTGAGCTTGAAACATTTGAGAAAGGTTTGGAATTTGATTTACGGGTCCAGAGATAAGATAACCCATCTGCTTTCCCATTAGAGTTGGTGTGTGCGTCATATAAAAAGCGCGGTCTAGAACCATCTTCCATCTGGATGAAAGATACCTATCTTTAATAACACCAGCAAAAATAAGGATGTCAGAAGTCATTACTACATCTTCCCAAAACTCAAAAAAGCCATCCTTTCCTATATAGGAGCATTTATGATCGTAACCACATTGTAAACACGAAATACACCCCCCTTTAACATCGATGTCGTATAAGTTTATGATTTCAATCTCGCTTGAAAAAGACTCTGTAAACCTCTTTATCATTTTTCCTAAATTTGTGTTTTCATTAGTTTCATCACTAACAACAAGAATTTTTTTGCCAAGTGTATCAAATTTCTCGGAATCCTCTATAATTTTGCCGGGAGTATATCTGAAGTCTCTTATTTTTAATGGAGCGTAGTGTTTTGAAGTAGGATATTTATTTTCGATGTGATTTATAAATTCCTCAACGAATAAAAGCCATCTTGCTCGCCGCTTTGGGTAAAGAAGATCCCAACTGTCTGCAGGATAATTTCCTACATACTTCATTTTTAAGTCATCGCAAATACTTTGCATATAATTCTGGGCAGTGTGATCGTAGAAATGAATTGAGGTTGATAGGACAATTGTATACTTATTTTCAAAGGCAGCTTCAGCATTTCTTTCGGAAATCAATTCAATAAACCGTTTATATTGGGAACAGACCAGCATCACATATAAAGGAAATCCCCATATTACTCCATCTGATTCTTTTATTTGAAGAATAATGTCTTCGAATCTCTTTTCGTCATTTTCGATCTTTTTAATTGCTTGTGCTATGTTTATTATATTATATTCGTGTTCCGGGTGTTTTTTCTTAATGTATAAAATATACTGCATGGTGACGCTCTCAGCGCCTTTAGGACTCCCATTTAATATAGTGAACTTCATTTTATTGCATTGTTTAACATTTTTTTAAATGATATGATATATTAATCTCAAAGCTTTATAAGATTTTCAAGAAATAAAATAGCCTTTTAAACCATATAAAAATATAAGGTTTAGAATTCCTTTTAAGTAAATAAGTCTAATTCATTAGAATCCATGAGAAAAACAAGGTTAATATTGCTAAGAATGCGATGCAACCTAACCCCATCCAAGAAAATAGAGCATTTTTAACATAGTTAATTTTAAATTTTACTGCTTCGTGAGGACACAATTCTACGCAACAAAAACAAGTTATACACTTCTTTTTATCCCAAATTGGAATATTTCCTTTTTTTATTATTTCTGGAGGAGTAATCGCATTAACTGGGCAATTAGTCCAACAAGTAGAACATAATTTACACTTTTCTCTATTAAATTTTACAGTAGCTCTAAAAATTGTCTTTCCAAGATAATCTGCTAACCACTTTGGTAAAGGCATAGAAATTGGTTTTAGTTTAGGTCTTTTAAACTTACGATATACATCCTCTATCGTCTCACCAATGATCTCGACTTTCTCTAAATCTGTACTTCCCAATTCCTTTTGTTCTGCTTTTGCTAAATATAACACTTCAGATGGGTCAAATCCAATAATTTTGCAGACTACTGAATCTAATGCTACAGGATCATATCCTGCCAAGATTAAGTCTAATTTCACTGCGTCCCCGCTCGAGGGGCCCTGACCTTCCATGCAAATATACCCATCTATTACTGTCAATTGTGGTTTAGACACTGAATATATATCTGCTAATGCTGAACAAAATCTATCAAGAACGGCGGCCTGAGCGTGAGTTTTTGCTTTATTAGCTAATAAAACTGTTCCAAACATATTCTTTATGCAACAAGTTAAAGTACATTGCCAATGAGTTTTTATTTTTGGAATATTGATTATAAGATCAGCATCTTCAATCAGTTTTGAACTTGAAATTTCCTCCAATTCGAGTGGATCTTCAATTTTGTAAATCTTCCTTTCACTCTTTTCAAAGGGTAAGCATTCAACTCCTTCTTCTTCACATACTATCCCAATTCCACTATCTATTATAGCTTTTTCTGTAATTCCTACCTTTGCCCCTCCAGCAGAATCGCATACATAAATTTTGGCAGGATTAAACTGTTTTACCCATTGGATAACAGATCGAACAACATCAGGATGGGTGTTTACCCCCCTCTCGGGAGGCTTACCCATTAAGATATTTGGTTTTAATAACACTACCATGTTATCCTTTTGCATTAATTCTTTAGCATTAATAAGTTCAAGCGCTGAAAAAACCGATGTTTTCACATCTTCATTTTTGATTTTTTGAATAGCTACTTTGGTTTTATTACCCATAATTAGTATTCATTTGAAGAAAATTAAAAGATTTAGTAAAATAAAATAGAAAGAGAAAAAATTATTTAAAACTTATATCCGCCAGCTTGCGTAGCCATGACAGTAATTACATCCTTTTTTGGATGAATGCCAATTTTTGCAAATTTTAATTGATCAGGAAGTACTTTTCCTTTAAAGATAAATTGAATAGCAAGAATAGGATTAAGTTTGTATTCTCTTTGGACAGTTTTTTTTATTTCTGCTATAGACTGGTTTGGGTCTACTTCAATTAATTTAATAGCTTGGTCTGGTGGAACACCAGTTAATCTGAATCGATATTGAGTCGTGTCTTTTCACATCTTTTTTTTATTTTTTTTAATAATCTAGTTATTACTATTGTAATGTGAAAATTTTTACTTAAAAACAAGGGTATTTTTAATTAAATTGAAGTTTAGTTAGGTAAGAATGTATTTTTAGATAAAGCAAGGTCCAGATCCATAATCCTTTAGAGTCAACTATACTAAAACTAAAGTATAAGTATAGGCAAAAGTATAAATTTCCTAGTTTCTTTTTTATATTTATGTCTAAATTCACGATAACTGCCAAAGTAAAAGAAAAAGTTTTATCTGAGATTAATAAAATTGATCAAAATGATATGCGTATTCTTTATTTATTACGGAATTTAGGGCCATTACGTTTCACAAATATTATAGAATATTCTGGTTTAAGTAGATCTACAGTTTCTAAATATATAAAATTCCATCTCTCTAAAAATAACATTGAAAAAAAAATATATAGAAATTCCTCCAAGAACTTACAAGAGCAGCGATATTTTATAACAGATTTAGGTACAGAAAAGCTTGGTGAGGATTACATTAGTTATGATGAATCGATTTATTTTAGTGAAATAAATGATCTTATCTCGAACCTATCTGAATTAAAAACCTTCTACAAAGAAATTAGCGTTGCAGATTCCATAATAACAGATATCAGTCGAAACATTATTAATATGGGTGAAAATTATTTTCTTATAGAGCAAAATCGGGATTTATATCTTACGCTCTTTTACATTTACAATAATTCTGTTCTGACGAGAGATTTTAAATTTGAAATTACAGAATTCTGTAAACACTATAATGTAAAAAAATTAAGGATAGATTTTTATGTAGATCGTCTTTTATCCAGCGATTTAGGATTATATATGTTTAGTCGGGGCGAGGATAAATTCTTTTTTCACAGAGAAGATGTACTAGGTGTTACTACCATTCGATTAATTAAAGATAATTTGATAAACGAGATAATTGAGGTAAGCATAGCTGAAGAAAAAATGATCTCTGACCTAGATTTAGATAGATTGGCTGAAGAAATAACTGAGAAATTATTAGGAATGGAATTAATATGGGATATGAATGAATCCCAAGGGATTAGCGGAATAAAAGAACCTTATGAAATGTTGGTTGAGAAAATGATAATTAAATATGCTCTAGAGATAAGTATTCCAAAGGCATCCTTGATGGATATTGCATTACAGTCTAAAAAACTGTTAAAAGCAGAAGGAGGAAAAAACTCTTTATACAATATAATAAACAACTCTGAGCGTTATGAAGATCTAAATCTAGTTTCAATCTCAGATTCTGAGGAAACCGAATTATTTCAAAGTTTAAAGTTATTACAGGGTTTTTGTCCTAAATGTGGAAAGACTGTGTTAAAAAATGATTTATCTAATATATGCATTAGGTGCGGTTTAAATTTTCAAGGATCTGGATTACTAAAAGATATTGAGGCAGCAAGCGAGTTGAGCGTAGCATATAAAATAGCATCTCTTGAAGAAGAAAAAGAAATTGAATGTCCCAATCCAAATTGTAATTACCAAGTTAAATTAAATTGGGATGTTTGTCCTAATTGCTTAACTCCAATTATCAAACCATAAAAAGATTTCTTCAGGATTTTTATTATTTTTATGATAAATTTACATTATCTATTCTTTTTAATACTGATGAGAAAGATCATATACTTGTAATTTCCATTAATGTTTCAATCAGTTTTCTTTTTTTTTTTAAAAAAAAACTTTAATATGATTAGAGAATCTTAAGACTTACTTAAAAAAATTTGATTTTACAATCAATAAAATATTTTAAGTTTAAAACAACAAAAAAAAGAAGTGATTTATATGGAACTTCCAGATTATATTAAAAATCGTTCTTGGAAAGATTACCTAGCTGATGGAATAACCACAGAAATTGATGTTCCTGAAGATATGTCGCTAATTGATGTGTACAAGTATAATGATGAAAATTTTCCCGATCATGTTATGTTGGATTTTTTTGGGAAAGAGTTTACTACTAAGCAGTTAGATTTATTAACTAGAAGATTTGCAGCTGCGCTAAAAGATTTAGGAGTAAAAAAAGGTGATATTTTGGCTCTATGGCTTCCTAATTGCCCTCAATTCTCTATTACTTATTTTGCTGCAGTATATCTTGGAGCCACATTGACTGCTATTAGTCCCTTATTCACTGGGAGAGAACTTGCTTACCAAATTAATGATTCTGGAGCTAAATATTTGATAATGATCGACCGATTCGTTCGGGAATATGAGAAAGTCGCTGATAAAGTATCGTTAAGTAAAGTAATTGTTTTAAATGTAATGGACGAGGAAATTGTCGTTCCCGAAACAGATAAAATCATTCATTACGATAAGTTATTGGACAAGTACCAAGAACCTCTCGAGTTTGATGCTGAGATCAATCCTAAAGAAGATATTGCTATAATACAATATACTGGTGGTACAACAGGCCTTCCAAAAGGAGCTCTTTTATCGCATAGCAATATAGTATCAATGCTTTGGGCTATTAAGCAAGGATCTGATTATATGATTGAGAATTATCTTAAAGAAAACATTATCGCTCTGTCTGTGTTACCTTGGTACCATATCTACGGTCAAGCTTGCGAATTATTGGCTGGTTGTTTATTTGGTTCGAAAGCCTATGTTCTTCCATCATTTGATCTTCAAAGAATCGCTGAAGTGATTCGAGAAGGACGCCCAAACATGATACTTGGCGTACCTACAATGTTTGTTAACATTTTAAACTCACCTCACATGAAAGATGTTGATATGACTTCCTTAAAATTTGCCAATTGTGGTGCAGGTGCGCTTCCGGACGAGTTAGCATTAGAATGGGAGCGAAGAACTGGTTTTAGAATGGCTGAAGGATATGGTCTTAGTGAAACTAGCACAGGTGCTATAACAGCTACTGTCTGGTCAAAATTAAAGCGAGGTAGCGTAGGTCACCCTTTCCCCAATACTCTAGTTGGGATTGTAAATGAAAATTTGGAATTTTTGCCTGTGGGAGAAGAAGGAGAAGTTGTCATATCTGGACCTCAAGTGATGGTGGGTTATCACAATAGGCCTGAAGAAAATAAACTTGTGTTCTTTGAAGCGGGTGGCTATAAATGGTTGCGAACTGGTGATTATGGACGACTGGATAACGAGTACTATTTGTTTTTGTTGGATCGGATTAAGGATCTAATAAAATACAAGGGACACAGCGTTTATCCGAGAGAAATTGAAGAAGTTTTATACGAACATCCAGCAGTACAAGAATGTGCAGTGATTGGCGTTCCGGATCCTATCAAAGGTGAGGATATAAAGGCTTTTATCCTACTTAAAAAGGAGAGTAAGGGAAAAGTTACCGAACAAGACATTATTGATTTCACAAAAGAAAACTTAGCGGCCTACAAGTATCCTAGGGAAGTACAGTTTGTCCGAAGCCTCCCGAAAAGTGGAGTGGGAAAAATTCTAAGGAGAACTTTAAGAGAAAAGGAAGCAAAGAAAAGAACAAAGAAATAAAAATTATCAACGCCAAATATTTTTTTTGTTCTAATTTTTTTTTAACTATCGTAATTTATGAATATTCCAGCATCTTCTCAATAGGTTTTAAAGCTTTCTTAGCGATCTCAGGAGGTACCTTCACCTCAAACATCGGATCATCTAAATTTTCGAGAACGTATCTCATAAGTTCAATCGTGTTCTTTTTCATATTATAGCATACCAATTTTTCACTGATTAAATGGAAATTCTTATTAGGGAAGTCTTGTGCCATTCTTTCCATTAAACCTATTTCTGTTCCTATACAAAAATCGCTTTCCGATCTAGTATCATTTTTTACTCGGTTATACATTTGGCCTGTAGAACCTACAAAATCTGCTAATTCTCTGACTTCTCTAATACACTCCGGGTGAACTAATATTTGACCCTTGGGATAAGCATTTCTAATTTTTTCCATATCATCAATAGTTAGTTGAGAATGCACATAGCAATTTCCTTCTTCGGGCATTTTAATGCATTTAATTCCTGATTTTTGCTCGGCATAATCAGCCAGATTCGCATCGGGTCCAAATAAAACTGCTTTTGTATTGAATTCTGAACTGATTCGCTTTACAATTTTAACTGCGTTTGCTGAGGTACAACAGATGTCTGATTCAGCCTTAACCGCTGCTGTAGAGTTAACATAGACCACTACTGGTAAATTAGGATTGTTCAATCTGAACTTTTTTACTTTTTCCACTGTTAAATAAGCTGCCATAGGGCAACATGACTCGGGATTTGGTATCAGAACCTTTTTATTTTGATTTAAAATTGAAGCTGTTTCTGCCATAAAATCTACGCCAGCAAATATGATATAATCAGTGTCTGCTTTATTCGCAAACCGGGATAAACCCAAAGAACCTCCTAAATGATCAGCAATCTCTTGAATTTCTAGGGGTTGGTAATAGTGAGCTAGAATCGTCGTTGCCTTTTCCTCTTTAAGTTTTAAAATCTCTTCTTGTATCTGTTTGACTGACATTTTCTTTAAAAGTTATTAAAAGTAATCAAAAGTAATTAATATTTAATATAATTTAATTGAATTTATAATATTTTTAAGGTAAAAATCGATGAGTGATGATCTTTCTTTTATTTATTGCGAGGAGTTTTGGTTTGTTAGTGCTTTCATAGACGGCGTTAATATTAACACAAAGACAAAAAGTAAGGAAATCGAGGATATAATAAAATCTAGGTTTAAAAATTTAGAGGAAAAATATATTTATCGACAAGATCTTAAATACGAAATCCTTGAACTAATAAAGCACATTTCTATTAAATGCAATTGGGTGAAAAGCTTATCTAATTTCCTTTTTAAAGATGAAAATTCTGAGAAAGGCTTCAATACATTAGGATATTTCCAATTCGAAGTAGAACACTACTAAGAAGATCCATCGAGGAAAAAATCGTTAAAACCCCTTTTAATACAGCAAATTCCCATTCTTGTTCTAGATATCCTCAAAGATTATAACTATAAGTCTGAAAATGAAGGCATTCATCTTGATACTGAAAGCCCTATTTATGTGTTTGTGACTTCTAACAAAAGCGAACCAAAGGACATCGTTTGGAATCCCTATAATATCGAAAAATATAAAAAAGAGATAGCTAATTGGACTGAAATCTATTCAGGTCAATGGGAAGATTATTCTGAAACATTATTTAACAAGAGAATTGAAAATAATTTATCCAATCGACTTTCAGAATTACATTTCTTAAGAAGAAACTCTGGTTTTATTTATATGGCTGAGGAAAATTATGAAAAATTCTTTGAATCCTACATGAAGGAATATGTTATATTTCCTACCCCAAAACTTAGGGCTGTATTTTTTGCTTTACGCTCAATAAATGAATCGTTGGACTTATTGTTCCTAAAAACTCAAACAAAAGCATTTCAAGGAGTAAAAATAATAGAACAAAAAATTAGGAACTTAAGATTATTGAGGGGAATGATTCAAACTACCCTTAGCGTAATATATAACGAGCTAGATTATAATAGAAGACAACATTATTCGAGTGTATTGAAACATCTATTAGCTGAATTTGAAATAGGGAATATAGTAGAACGAATAAATCAAAAGTTTAGTTCAATTTACGATGTAATGCAAGACTTGTATCATAGAAAGAATGACGAGAACCAAGAAAGAACTGAAAGTGGATTAAACTTATTAAATTTACTTTTCGGAGCAGGAATTTTAGCTGATTTAGCGGGCGTGATTGTGATTTCGCTAAATTTACAAAAGGGAAACTTATTTACATCCATATTAAATGGTTCGATAGCAATCGTTATAATCGGAATACTAATAGCAACAATAGGTTATTATCTGAACAACCGTATACAAATGAAGAAGGCTGATATCAGAAAGGCAGTTGATGCTGTAATTGAGGATAACGCAGGTAATGTAATTTTGATAAAAAGAAAATATCCTCCTTTTCAAGATTACTACGCATTACCCGGAGGTTTTATAGAAAAAGGCGAGAGTGCGATTAGGGCATTAGTAAGAGAAGTCAAAGAAGAAACTAATTTAGATGTGAAAATTCTACATAAAATTGGCTTATATACTGAAGAAGGACGAGATCCCAGAGGCAGTGTACATTCAACAGTTTATAAATGTTCAATTATTGGAGATATCACGAAAATGAGAAGCGGTGATGATTCTAAAAACGTACTACTTATACCTAAAAACCAGCTTAAGGACATTGAATTAGCTTTTGATCACAAAAAAATATTAGAAGACGCAAATTTACTGAATTAACTTACTTTGCTTAATTTTTTTTATTCAATAACTTTAAAATTTAACCCCTACTTCATAGTTCTTAAAATACTGAATTTTGGAATATGTATTATGACGATTATAATGCCTAGCCCTAAAACAGGCAAAGTGCCTCAAATCCATGAATCTGCTTACATCGCTCCAACAGCAGTTATTATCGGGAATGTTATTATTGGAGAAAGAAGCAATATTTGGTTTGGAGCTGTTTTAAGGGGAGATTGGGGAACAATAATTATTGGTGACAATACAAGCATTCAAGAAAACGTATCTATTCATAATGAAATAGGTTCTACAGTAAACATAGGCAATGATTGTATTATTGGTCATCACGCTATGATTCATGGACCGTGCACGATTGGAAACGGATGCTTGGTTGGAATTGGCGCTAATGTATTACATCGGTCTAAGATGGGCGATGGAGCCATTTTAGGCGCGGGTGGTGTGTTAGTTGGTAAGGAAATACCACCAAGAACTTTAGCCGTAGGCGTTCCAGCTGTAATTAAGAAGCAATTACCTCAATCTGGTAAGATGGAAGGAGCAAAAACAGCTGGTGTTTATGCTGAAAACGGAAGGTTGTTCAAGGAGTTTTTTAAAAAGAATTCAAAATATTCAAAACTCTAGAAATCTTTTTTTTAATTACATTATTTAATTCTAATTATTCTCATTCCTATCACGATAAAATTCTACTTTTTAATTAAGCGCTCTAAAAAATTTATAAAAGATTATATACATTAGATAAATAAAGAAATCTTAAAACATAAAACAAAAAATGAGCTTGATTTAAATGAATTTATTAAAAACTTTTGTAATTTCTCTAGTGATCTATATGGGATTGAATGCAGTCTTTACGCTAATTGCGATGTTTACAGTCTCTGGTTTCCCTACAAGTTTTATGCTAATTATAACAACGCTTTTCGAGCCAATTTTTACCTTCCCCGGTGCTGCCTGGTCCACAAACGGGATCCTCCCATTATTAACTTCTACTGACTTTTTCATTGATTTTATGCTATTTCTAAATTTAATAGTCCCTCCATTAGTTACAGTAGTTGTCGCTTCATTCTTAGGAGATAATAATAAAACAGTTTTTAGAGCCTGGATCTTAACTGCCTTAATAAGTTGTGTAGGATATGCTTTACTTTTAGGAATAGGTCCGTTGTTCTTTACCAATATAGCGCTTGTTTGGGCTGATAAAGTAGCGTTTTACGGCGAATTAGGTACGATTTTGGTTGTTATTATAGCCGGAATTGCTAATGGTTTGTTCTATGGTGGTCTAGCCTACATAATCACTAAACAAGGTCTTTAGACTCATATTCAAATTTAAAATATATTTTTTTCTCTTTTTCTTTTCTTAACCTATTTTGAGCAAAAACAGTTTTCACTCCTTACAACATCAATGGTATCGAAAGATAAGTTTAATAAATTTACCATTAGGAGTTTATTTTCTAAATTAGGTAGGTTTAATGTCGTTTTAATTACCTCTAATGCCTCTAAAGTACCTAAAATCCCTGGTGTGACTCCAATTACGGGTAAAGGCCCCTCTGAAGAATCGAGTGAATCTGGTTGATTAAAAACACACTCATAACAAGCAGTTTTTTTTGGGTCTATGGTAATTATTTGACCATAGAAGTCTTTAATACCCGCAATGACTGCTTTAATGCCATAATTCACCGCTACTTCATTCACAAGAAATTTAGTCTTAAAATTATCGCTACAATCGACGATAAAGTCTTTGTTTTCAATGTACTTCACGACAGAATTTTCGTCTACATATTCATTATAAGTGTTAATCTCGACCTCAGAATTTAGCTTAGCTAAACTTTCCTTAGCAGCTAGCACTTTCTCTATTCCAATTTGAGATTCCTTATATAAAATTTGCCTTTGAAGATTGGAAAGTGATAATGTGTCATTATCCAGGATTGTTAATTCTTTTATACCTGCTGCTACAAGGTAAAGTGCAAAAGGGGATCCTAATCCACCTGCTCCTATTTGTAAGACTCTAATTTTTGACAACTTTTCTTGACCTTCTTCACCAATTGAAGGAGACAATATCTGCCTAGAATATCTTTTTCTTTGTGATTCAGTAAGAATTTTCATTCAACCTCTAAATATTTTTGAATAAATTTTATAAGTTCTTCTATCTCAATTAAAATTATTCCCAAGTCAATATTCAATTCAAATAAGGTAATGAAGATTAACTCTTTATTGATTGCATAAATGATTAGTTGTTCCTCATCAAATTCTACAGTTAAATTAACGACATTATCTCTAAATGTTGTTACCGCGGTTTCCATTGCCTCAAACATAGTAGCTGCCATGGCACCAAATTTACGATTGTCTATGTGCCTTGGTAATCTAGAAATTATAATCAATCCATTTCGATTTACTATAGCAGTGCCACTTATTCCGTTGACTAAATCTAATTTGTCTAGTTCTTTTGTTATAATGTTATTTTTTAGTGCTTCAATCATCTTCTTGAGATTTATAATATATATAAAAAAGTGAACTAATATAACGAAGTAATTGAATATTATATAAAAATATGTGTTCCTTTTAATTGCCTAAGGATTTTGATTAGTAAAATTAGAAAATTTAAAGCTTTTTAGAAATATTTTAAAAAACTATTAGGAAACAATGTCTATGCGTGGAAGCCTTTAGTCTTGTTAAAAGCTTTATATCTAGACCTCCAATTTGGTTTACGTCTTTTGGCAGTTCTTCCGAATCCACACTGAGCACAGAATCTTTTACTTCTATGATAACTATGCCTTCCACATCTTCTACATGTTTTATGACTTGCTGCTTTATTCTTTTTTCCCTTACTTGGAGTTCCTTTACCCACTTTAGCCACCTATTATCGTTTTAACTAAAATTCAGACTCTTTTCGATGCATTAATTTATCATGCAATTCTTCTTTCTTTTCAGGTTCCTTTTCAGCGAACATTATTTTCTCTCTATCTTGCCCAATGAATATTATTGATGCGCCTCTGATCATTACGGTTCCGATATCTTTGCTTCTTTTTCCACCGCGACCGAAATAAATTTCTTTAGCATCTTCTACAATTAAATTCATGTAGTTATCAAATTGAGTAAGCTTCCCTACAAGATATGTGTTCCATATCTTCAATTTGATTCGTACACTCTCTTTCAGTATAGCTTTACTTAAAGTTCTTGAAATTGTTGGTTGACTCATAGAAAACACTCGTTAAAATTAAACAGAATATTCTATAAAATGATTGGAAAATATAAATATTTTTTTATTCTTAAGGATTTAGTAGCAATAGTGGAATAATTGAATAATCAATTTTTATGAAAAAATGAAGAAAATTGGGATTTTTGATAGTGGTGTTGATACACCTGAAGAAATTATACTCGCAGCCGGATTCACTCCTTATAGGTTGTTTGGAGATCCTGAAATCGAACCAGACAAGGCAAACGAGCACATTCCTCCTACTCACTGTGGATGGACTAGAAATCTATTAGAGCTGGCGATTAAGGGTTTTCCTAATGATGTAGTTGGGATTATAACGACTCATGGCTGTGATCGTACGAATCGCGAATTTGATATATGGAAAGAATGTGTTGATGTTGATTTTATGTATTTTCTAAACTCTCCAAGAAAGTTAGATTCAGCAGCTTTAAAGTTCTTCATAAACGACCTTAATGAGCTCATAATTCAACTTGAGGAACACTTCAATATCAAGGTAACTAAAAAGCATCTGCGAGAGAATATAATAAAAATGAATACAATTCGTAAGTTGTTAAGGGAAATTTCAAACTATCGGAGACAAATGGTTTTATCTGGCTCAGAATTCCATGGGATAGTTAAAAATGTTCAAGTTTCAAATAAGGACGACGCAATAAATCTTCTAAAGGCTAAACAGGAAGAATTAAGCAAGAGACAACCTTTTTCAAAAAAAGATTACAAAAAAATATTGTTGACTGGCTCAGATCTTGATGACACAGAGTTTATTAGATATATTGAAAGTTTAGGATTTCAAGTAATAATTGACGATCTGGGTGTCGGCACTAAATATTTTTGGGAAGATGTTGATGAAACCGGAGATCCAATAGAAGCAATAGCAAAATACCACATGAGCAAACCAATACATTCTACAAAATTTCCATCCTACAAAAGGTTTGAAGTTCTGAGGAGATTGGCAGCTGATTATAAAGTTGATGGCGTTATCAATATTGCTCAGAAATTTTGCGAGCCAGTTTTATACGATCATCCATATTTAAAAAAAAAATTTAAAGAACTCGAAATTCCGTATTTATTTGTAGAAGTAACATATAATAGAGAATCATATAAGCAACTATCCACCAGATTTTCAGCTTTTGCTGAAATAATATAGAGGCGATTAAATGTCAAAAGCTGAAAAAACACATAATAAAATGTTAAACGCCACTCAGGGGTTAAAAAATATAATGGGTAGACATTTTTTAGCAATTGAGCAAGCGTATAGAGATGGTAAACCGACTGCATGGGCTACATCTGGCAGTCCTGTGGAAATGCTCTATTCGATGGACGTACAACCCATGCTTCCAGAAAATAGTGCAACGGTAAGTGCTGCGCAAAAGTTTTCTCAAAAGTTCATAGAACTAGCCGAACAGCAAGGATTCTCTTACGACTTATGTTCTTATTTTAAGACCAATATCGGGGCTGTTGCAAGTAATGCGGGAATGATAGAGGGAGGTACAAGAAAGCCCACATTTATGCTTTCAACTGATGTAATTTGTGACACACATGTGAACTGGTTTCAAGTTCAGGCTGAAAGAATGAATGTCCCTCACTTTACAATTGATGTTCCGCATGTCGTAAGCAATACAAGCAATAGGCAACTAAATTACTATAAAAAATATATTTCAGAGCAATTGTATGAATTTATTGATTTCATGCAAGAGATTACAGGGCATGATTATAATGAGGAAAGAGCAAAAGAGGTAACTGAAAATTCATGGAATCTTAGCATGGTTTGGCAAGATATATATAATTTGAGGAAAAATGTTCCCTGCCCAATTTCGACGAGGGATACCTTCGGTGGATTGTTCCCACTTTTTTGCATGCCCGGTTTGAAGGCTCCAATAAAATTATACAAGCGAATGTATAGAGAAGCAAAGAAACGAGTGGACGCTGGAGTTGGAGCTCTTGAAAAAGAGGAATTTCGCTTAATGTTCGAAGGCATCCCCTTCTGGTATAATTTGAAGTACTTCAGTAAATTGGAGAAATATGGAGCTATTATTGTTTACGAACCCTACACTTATGCATTTAGCAAATATATGAATCCAAATGTTACAAAAGAAATGGTCCTCAATAAACCAATTGAAGCAATGTCAGAATTAATGATGAGCTTTTGGTACGTCTATGATCTTGAAACCAGAATAAAAAAATTCGCTGAAACCGTGGAAGAATGGAAGATCGATGGTGTTCTATTACATGAAAATATGTCCTGCAGACCTAACTCTTGTGGGCTATACGATCTAAAGAAGCATTTAATGGAAGATTATGACATCCCATGCTTAATAATAAATGCAGATATGAACGATCCAAGGAAATTAAACGAAATACAGGTTTCAAATCAAATAGAAAGCTTTATAGAAATTTTAAGGCAAAGAAAGAAGAAGTAGAGATAATGACTATTAATTATTAGTTTTTAAATTATCAATTTTTAAATAATCAATCAGTATTGGTTTTTTCAAAAAAATTAGATTTTAGTACTTTTTCCTTTAAGTTGTTCTTCCCATTCTTTTGAAAGTTTTTCATATATTCCTTGACATATGTTTAACTTTTCAGTCAACTTTGGTATTTGAGATTTGAACGAAATTTTATGCGAATCCAACCGTTTTGTTCCCGTCATACACATCTTTATCATATTTTTTCCGACGTAAATCAATTTTTTATTTATAGATTCAAGTTTTTTGTCTTTTTTGTACCGTTCTTTAAGGTTTTTTACTCTTTCAATCCAATAGTTCTTCTCTTCTAACATTTCAAGTTTTCGAAATTCAATACCTATTAAATTATTTTTGACATTTTCTATTTGATCTTTTATAAGAATGGTTAATTCCTTAGAATACATAAGCGATGTTATATCCATATTTGATCAAGAAACTCGTTATTTTTAATTATTAAAATATATAACGATTTTTTCTTAGTTAAATTTGTCTAATGCGCTTGTGATTTCATCTTTCACCAAACCTTCACTACTTGAGAGAAATAAATTTAAAGCTTCCTTCGATTTTTCACCACCTAGATTACCCAAAGCCCAAGCGATCATACCTTGTACTCTTTTGTCCTTATTTTCTCCAAAAGCCTTAATTAACTCGGGGATATATTTGCGATCATGAGTGTTTCCCATAGCTCGAGCAACATTCATCTTCCATCTCCAGATGTCATTATAGGACATGTAAAACATGTGTGGCCATATATTTGATTTATAATATTGCTTACTCATATGGAGCAATTTAGTCAATTCGAAATCGTCCATTTTTGCTTTAACTCTCTTATTTAAGGGTAAATCCATTGCTAACCATGCCTGATTACGAGGACATACATTTTGACAACGATCACAGCCATAAACATAAAGACCCATAGGTTCTCTTAGTTCAGTTGGGGTGATCCCTTCTTCATAATAACTGAGATAAGAAATACATTTTCTTGGATCAACAGTATTAGGTTTTCTTAAAGCACCAGTGGGACAGGAAATTATACATGTATTTTTACACCAATCTGGGCAACCAATCTCAATTGTAGGCTTATCAGGTGCAAACTCATAATTTATGATAATTGGAATCGGAGTAATCCATGAACTTTTTCTCGCAATCTTATTAGAATAGAAAAAATTATTTTTTCCAAAAGTTCCTAATCCTGCTCTAGCAGCAGATAATCGGTGGGGCATATTAAATGGAACTTTTGACTCAATTCCATTATCTCTTAGAAAACTACGAAATTTTTTGATTCTTTGATACAGTTGTCCTTTAGTCATACGATCGTCGTCTAAATATGTTCGTCCGAAATGCCCCTCTAATTTCGTGGGAAAACTTTCTTTAAAGTATACCTCTATTAATACAACAATCGTTGCAGCATCAGACATAAACTTTTTTGGATCTACTCCACTAAAAATATCTGTACCTTTACTTAATAACCATGAATATTCATCTTTTCGCGAGATTAATATTTCTCTCTGTGATTCAAACGATTCAGTTGATGTAAATCCTATATCATCAAAACCTAATTCCATTGCTTTGGTAATGATTTCTATTTTCTTCATTTTGTAGTAAAAATTATCTCAGTATTTCTCAGTTACATTACAAAAGAACTTACTATTTTAATAATTTAGGTCTTGTTTTCCAGTAGGTTTATTTTTCCTTACTCAAAAATAATAGTTTTATTATTACTAATAAATACCCTATCTTCAAACACAAGTTTTAATGCTTTTGAAAGAGCTATTATTTCTACTTCTCTTCCAGCTTGTTGCATATTTTTTACAGAATACTTATGATCCACCTGAATAACTTCTTGGACAATTATCGGTCCTCCATCCAATTCCCCATTAACAAAGTGAGAAGTTGCTCCGATAATTTTTACTCCACGTTTAAAGGCTTGAATGTAAGGCTTTGCTCCAACAAAAGCTGGTAAAAATGAATGATGAATGTTTATAATTCGATTTTTGAATTTTGACACAAAATTTGGAGTTAGAATTCTCATATACTTGGCTAATACAATGTAATCATGGTTAAATCTTTCGAGTATTTTTAAAATTTCTTCTTCATGTTCTTCTCTGGTTTTATTTTGATTGTTGAAATAATAAAAAGGAATCTTAAACTTGCTGACTAACGATTCTAAATCAGGATAATTACCGATAACGGCAACAATCTCTGCATTTATTTCTTTATATTCATTTTTAATTAACAAATCTCCTAGACAATGGTGTTCTTTAGTAACAAATACAATAATTTTCTTTTTTCTGTATTTAATGAGATCAACATTGGCATTATCAGGCAAGACATCTCTCAACTGAGTAATTATGAGGTGTTCATTAACTTCTCCAGTGAATTCTGACCGCATAAAAAAATGATCGCTTTCTTCTTCAACAAATTCGCTGTTATTAATGATATTTAACCCGTTTTCATAAAGGACACCTGTAATTTTATAGATTAATCCTTTTTCATCGCTACAATCTACTAAAAGAATATAATTTTGCATTTGTATTTTTTACCAACTCTTATAGAATATATTTCTAAAGGAAAACTATTATTATTTTCTCTTTCGATTTTATTGGTTTTAGAGTAATTTAATTTGAAGATTCAATCAAAAACTACTCTGGAAAGAGTGGTTGAAATTCATTTTCTCTCGCCATTTTAACGGCGTATTTTTGTCCTTCATCGTTAAGTTTCTTGTATCGTGTAGCGGCATCCAAGATTGATGACCATAACCTCACATCACATGGTAATGAGTAGGTTGTAACTCCTTCTTGGGACAATGTAAACCAAACGGCTTGATCAATTAATTCCTGGGATGTTAGAGGTTTGTACCATGTATTATAGTTAGCATCTCCATTCCACCGGCTTTTGGAGATAGCTTTAATTGCAGTAACACCAATATTTTTCTCGTATGCAATTCCTAGAATCTTTTTAAAATCGTTAGCGGGACTAGGATGTGCAATTGCTGCTAAATAAACAGGTAATAAAACTGTATCGATATCATCTGATAACTCGAGAGCTTTCTGGAGTACCCTTACGTCGTCATGTGCCGTAATTCCAATATTTTTTATTATACCTGTTTCTTTAGCTTCCAAAAAAGCTTCCATTGCTCCATTTTCTCCTAAAATTCGATCTAACTCCTCCATAGACGAAACTGCGTGAAACTGGTATAAATCAAAATGCGAAGTGCCAAGTTTTTCTAAAGATCTTTTGAGTTGTCTCCAAGCTCCATTCTTTTTTCTCTTTAATGTTTTTTCTGATAGAAAGAATTTATTTCTATATTTCTCTATCCAAGGATTAAGGCGCATTTCTGCGTTACCATAGGTTGGGGCGACATCTATCATGTTTATCCCATGATCCATTGCGAGTTTTACAGCTTTATCCGCCTCATTTTGGTCAACATATCCTAACCCACATCCTCCCATCGTAATAAATGTAATCTTAGCTCCGGTTTTTCCAAAAATTCGAGTTTCCATTTAATCACTTTATTCCATTTAGGAGTTAATCTTTAAAACTATCTTTTTAACTTTTTATCAAGAGATACTTGATGCCAAATTGATATTAAAGCATTAGCAAATAATGTTTGTTACTGATTATAGTACAATCAAGTTATTTAAAATCAAGATATAAAGTTATGAATTAGTATTCAATAGTAGGAAAAAAATTAACCAAGAACTATTTTCTCTTACAAATGAATAATATTGATGTAATTTTAGGATTGTTTTTTGCAGATAAAGATGAAATGGTTTATGATAAAATCAGAATTTCTGAGGATCTAACTGAAGAAAGAGAGAATAATTTGAAAATGCTCTCTTTTAAATATTTAGGACCTGTATTTTTAACTGAGATGTGTAATAAAGGAAACCCTTGGAATATTGATTTCATTGAATCGGCCTTAATTTTACAGAGTCAAGGCTCATATAACGAGAAAAAGTTTCAATCATTTTTTAATATAAATTCGTCAAAGGAAACTATAGATGGGGTTGCTAATCTTTCAGCAATAATAGCATCTCCCTATACAGAAGATATTAAAGAGATAGCTGACGAATTATGTGAATATATCTTACCCGCTTTAATTCAAGGAAAGATTGTAGAGGAGAATTTTTTAGGAGACAGATTTAAGTATTCTAAATTTATACAGAGAGAATTAAGTCGAGGTTTAAATTTACTTGAGTTTTCTCTTGGATCATCAAGAAAAGTGTATTGGGAAGAACAACGTAATTATTATTGCGTAGGATTAATTGAAAGGATAGTATCTAAATATTATAACGCATCAAATTTGTTCACTTTTGATAAAGATAACTCGTTAAGAAAAAAATCTTTAGAATTTATCCCTTCTTATTATGTTATGGCGATCTTACCTGATTACTATGAAAAACTAATAGGTGAGACTTTAAAGTTATTCAATGTCACCACTATATCTCCAAATCTTAGATTAATTCAACTACATTCTCACGAGAAAAAAGTAATTTATATAGAAGAATATGTAGTTGATAAAAATATCAAAAAGAGCTATGGCGTTATTTTAGTTGAAGAAACTGAAGAATTTAATAATTCGAATAAAATATCTTTCTATAAAAAAAATTTACGATTGTTAGTAGATCAAAACAAAGATATTCAGGATATTATGTTTAAAATAAATCCTAATTTTAGTTTTAAAAGATGGGATACTCTGTCTAATGAGAGTCTCAACGATTTGGAAGCAAACCTTGATAATTAAGTTAATTATAAATTAATGAGAAGAATAAAAAAATGGAAAGCGTAGAGTTTGAAAATCGGTATAAAATTGACAAAGAGAGATTAATTTCTTATTACAACAGGATTAAAAGACAGGATAAAGATCAACCCCAATTAAGCATGATAGCTAAATTTCTTGTCAATCAAACCATTGGGTCGTCTTATGATGATATTTATGGTATTCTTCTGTATTTCAAAGATAAAATTATAATCGAGAAAAGTTTGTTAGATTTCGCTATGGAATGGATAAGGGCTCAAAAAATCCGATTAGAGTACAAAAAATATCTTATCAGAGCACAATATCCACAAAACGACTTAGCGCTTGCTATTGACGATTGCATTTTTCGTTTTTTCCTCGATAGTGATAAGTATTTGAGAATGTTGCTAAAAACAAATATTCAAGAATATAATTTTTGCGCATTATATGAAATATTCTTTAGTCCTTATGATACTAAAAACCTAAATATAGAAGATATTTTGCGTAGACACATGCATAATGTTCCTACTCACTTCCATGGAAGTACTAAAATTAATGTAAATATCATAATCCTTCGTTCTGCTCTATCAAATATAATTGTAAAAGATTATGAGGATGTCTTATTTTCAAGAAAAGAAGAAGAAGCAATGAAATGTAAGAAAATAAATGGAAATGTTAAACTTCAAAAAAAATTAATTTACGAATTTAATGGCTCTCTTTTAGAACGAATGATTAAAACTTATTGTATTGGTAAAAAACAAATTTTACCTAGTGAAATTGAAAAAGCTGTTAGTCAGTTCTTATCGTCCTATCTTCGATTCGGCTCATTTTATAAATTAGCAGAATTTAAAGATAAAATGACTAAGTGTTTTGCAGAAGATATAATTTGTGGACTAACTGATAATAAAAAAAGCCTGTTACAGAAAAATCATCTAGAGTCAGCAATTTCCAAAGCTTTACAGGGATATTATAAAATTAATTGCAATTCAGAATTAGATGGACTAGCTTTGAAAAAAGATCTCACACCTATTCTTAAAGATATCGTCATCCATCTAATCGATACTAACCTTAATTTTTAATAATAAGGTTCCCAAAAGTTTCTAATTAATCTAAGGTTTATCTTTAGCTTTCTTTTTTTGAATTATTATTTTTAGTTTAATTTTTATTCAAGACTCCAATCAAAGTTTATTTTTATAGACTATATCTTGACTCGTATAATAATAATACTTAAGAATAAAATTGGAGGGTGAAATTATGATACAAATTAACCAAGATTTCCAGAACGAGAAAAAGATTATACAAATTATGGCTAATTTTACTAATATTAAACCAGAAATAAAGCGTCACAATAAAAAAGTCACTTCATTATTTGAGAATCAAGTAAAAAATGCGATCTGGCAGGCGCGTGTTAGAGGAAAAGCTCTCTCTAAAAACGAATACTATGGTATAGTCAAAGATTTCTGGAAGAAATATTATATTTATGAAGTTTAGTTTATTTTTTCTAATTTACTAATTGGAAATTTTAACCCAAGAGTTTGGAGTCAAGATTAGATATTGATCTCCAAGTCGAGCCATAGAACCTCCGTTTTCTCTTAGAAATGATTTCAAATCTTCTATTCCTCTTTTAAGTTGAGTGATATCTATATTTTTTAAGACATCTGTAGCGTTAAGTATTAAAATTCTTTTACCTAAGAGTTCTTTTTTAAGAGAGGGGACTTGTTCAAGAGAGGAGAAATCGATTTTCTTGATAGTGAAACTTTCCTTTAACGCTGAAAGCTCTCGCGAGAACCCCATAGTCTCAGAAGGCGAATTCAAAAGATCTGCTTCTACTTTTTTCCAATATCTACCCAATTATAAACACAACCTACATTTATTTGAATATTTTAGTTTTTTGATTACTGTTTATTCTCTAATTTTTACTATATTTAAATCGAAGAAATATCAAGATGTGCTTTTTACGAGATTTAATTTTTATATTGAAAAAATCTTGAAATTCTTAATTTTTAACTGTTAATCTAGCAATCAAACTTTGAAGAAAATGTATTCATAAAGACACTTTAATTGCTGTAATATGCTAGTATTACCTTATTCTGACATTTAATCCTTATCAAAATATAACGTTTATGGTTGAAATAAATAAACTTAAAAAAATAGTTAAAAAATTAAAATTTTATTATAAATGCTCCACTTCTAGAGCTTGTTCTATATAAGTAGGCTTAATTGTATTGAAGGCATTTGTTAAACTTTTTTCAGCATCGTAAATAACACTATCAATTATTTCTTGTGCAGTTTCTATGCGATCAACTAGTCCGATACTTTGTCCTAAATAAACAGTGCCTTCCTGAACATTTCCTTGATAGGTCATTTCTAGCTCAGCTAATTCCTTTTCAACTTTAGACATTGAAAATTCTCCAGCTTGTTTTTCTCCTTTACTTTCAACTAAACCATGAGTTTTTGCAAGTTTATTCTTCCACACTCTAGCAGGACCAAAAATCCCCGTTTTTAGTTCAGTATCAGATGTATTTGAATCAACCACAATTTGTTTGTAATTATCATGGAATTCACATTCTTTAGCTGAAATAAACCGTGAACCCATTGCAATAGCACCTGCTCCCATGGATAATGCTGAAGCTAATCCCTCCCCTGTAGCGTAACCTCCAGAAGCAATAACTGGGACATCTGGTAATTTTTTCTTTATTTCTTGTAAGAGGACTAACGTGCTTATATTATCGTATGACTGATGACCTCCCCCTTCAACTCCGGTAGCCACAATCCCATCAACTCCACTGTCTACTAGTTTTTTAGCTAGGCGGTATGAGGGCGTTACATGAAAATGTTTAATATTAGAGCCTGATTCTTTAAGTTTCTCAAAATGTTTGTTATACATCAATCGTGGAGAACCAGCACTTGTAACCAAGTAAACACATTGATCTCTTATTCGCTGGTTTTCCATGATAAACCTTGGTAATTGCCTACAAAGTTTTATAGCATCAGGTTGTAATCTAGCTGTTCTAATATTGAATCCAAAAGGTTTATCTGTATGCTCTACTACGTATTCCATACTCTTCTTCATTTCATCTAAAGTTACTGTTCCATGGATAGTAACATGACTTAATACACCTAATCCGCCGGCTTCTGATACTGCTACGGTTAATTTCGTTGTATAAAATGGGCCCATTGGGGCACTTAAAATTGGATGCTTAATTCCAAGCATTCTGGTAATATTCGTTTCAATAACCATTTGATATCACTTACTTTTCTTGTTAAAGTTTGTTATGAATTTATTCAAATATTTGTTTATATAAATACTTAATTTATCAAAATTGAAATGTAGTATATAAATATTTTCCTACACTTGCAATGGTTAAAGTTTCTTACTTTTTACCGAATCCTCATTCACTGAATGAGCGTTCATTTATTTTGCGTTGATCTTTAATATTCAACGAAAAATATTATTCAACGAAAAAGCCATATTTCAGATTTTAACGAGGGTCTATTAATTAAGTAATAATTATTCAAAATTCGACAATTTTCCTTTATTTTCTCAGAATTAAAACTCCTAATATAATAAATATTTAAAGAATTCTTAACTAATTCTCATAAAAATTAATATAAAATCGGGACTAATATGAGTGAAGATAAAGTAATTGTAGAGAATAAAGGTATGGTACGTGCTGACTTTAATTTCTGGGTTGGCCGCTACTTAGATAAGTTTTTTGACAATTTAGAGAATAAAAAACTAGTTGGGAATAAATGTCCTAAATGCGGCGATGTTTTTATTCCTCCTCGAAAAATATGCGGCAAATGTAATGTCGTAATTCCGTTAGAAGAAAATTGGGTTGATTTGCCTGATACTGGAATATTAAAGAATTATACAATAACACCTTATAGGGTTAATGATCGGACGGATAGGAAGACTAAAAATTTATTACTTGGAATGATACAAATTGATGGAAGCAACACTGCTATAGTTTATAAACTACTTAATTTAAAACCTGATGAAGTTAAGATTGGTATGAAAGTAAAAATTGAGTGGGCAGAAAAAACAAAAGGAGACCCTTCAGATATTAAGGGTTTCGTAAAAATTTGAGGTGCGATAGATAAGATGGAAAAAGTTGGAATTGTAGGGTATTATCAAGTAAAGTTTCATTCAGACGCGAATTATGGGCGTTATGAAATGATATTTGAAGCAGTAAGAGGTGCTGTAGATATGGCAGGTTTAAAGAAAAAAGATATTTCTACGGTCATTTCATGCACTAACGACTATTACGACGGGCGCACTATTTCAAATTGTTTCACTGTCGAAGTAGGCGGAGGATATATGGCCGACGAAAGTAAAGTTGAGATGGATGGAGCGCACGCTGTTCTATATGGATTAATGAGAATTTTATCAGGCAATCACAAATTAGCAGTTGTATGGGGTGGAAGTATGCCTTCATGTTTTCCTTATCATTCAACTCGGTTATTCGAGACTGATCCCACCTGGGAAAGACCATTAGCATATGTGAACGATATTACCTCAGCGGGATTTCAGATGAGATCATACATGGAAAAATATGGAGTTAGTGCTGAAGAAATAGCTAACGTAGCAGTAAAAAATCGAAAGAATGCTGCCAAAAATCCCTTAGCTTTAGCAGAAGCACAAAATTCAAATATTGATGTTAAACAAGTGTTGGCCTCTGACATTTACGCAGACCCAGTTACCGAGTTAATGGTTGCTCAACCCTGTGATGGTGTTGCTGCTATATTATTAGCACCTGAACGACAGGCTTTAAAGATAACTGATAATCCTGTTTGGATTACTGGCGTTGGATATGCTCAAGAAGCATATTATCTTGGAGACCGCAATTTATATGAAAGCAAATCAATGGAGTTGGCAGGGAAAACTGCTTTTGAGAGCGCTGGAATTAAAGACCCAAAGAGCGAAATTGATGTAGCAGAACTATTTGAAGCTTATGCTCACGAGGAATTAATATTATCGGAAGCATTAGGATTAGCAGAAAAGGGGAAAGGAGCTGGTATCAATTCTGAAATTAACGGAGATATCTCCATAAATCCTTCAGGTGGTGCTATTAGCGGTAATCCACCTTGTGCAACTGGTTTGGTTAGAATAATTGAAGCTGCCAGACAGTTGAGAGGAGAAGCTAAAGGCTATCAAGTAAATAATGCTAAAAAAGCTATTGCTTCAGGCCAAATTGGTATGTGTGCTCAAAATAATATTTTATTTGTATTGGAGGGAGGTAATTAAAAATGGGGAGACAAGTAGCTATAGCATCAGCTGGTTTTAGCGAACACGCTTCAAAAAGGTCTGATGTTAATATGGCAGAATTAGTAAGCGAAGCAGTTGAAGATTGTTTGAAAAATGCACCTGGTGTAGAACTTGGTGATATTGATGCGTTTGTAAACGGCAATATGCCAGCATTTGAGGGTTCAAATATGCCAGAATTATGGATGACCGATTGGATGGGGGCAAGGAATAAACCCTTGTTAAGAGTAACAACTGGTGGAACGACGGGAGGGACTGTAGCAATAGCAGGGTATTACACGGTTGCAGCAGGTTTACCGAAAGTTGATACAGTTTTAGCAATAGCGTTTGAACAACAATCTCTGGGAGATACAAGTGTTGGTCTTGCAAGCGTTGCTTATGGTGAAATCTCTATATTAAACACATTGGGTATTCCGTATGACCAATTATCGCGCCTATTATCTGCGGGAGCTGCAATAGGTGTAGCAGCGTACCAAGCTACAAACTACATGGCCAAGACTAGAATTACAGAAGAAGATTTAGCAAGAGTAGTCGTACAAAATAGACACAACGCTGCTAAAACGTGGTGGACCCATTTAAAAATGCCTGACCTCACAGTTGAAGAAGTACTCGACACTCCTTACATATCTTATCCATTAAGGTATGGTATGGTCTGTCCTGCTTCAGATGGAGCATGTGCTATGCTTTTTACAACTGAAGAAAAAGCAAAAGATATGTGCGAAATTCCTGTTTACGTCAATGGAGTAGCTAGCGTAGCTAATGAAACTGCAGTTCTTGGATACGATGGGAGCGGTACGGGGCAGATTGATCCCTCAGATCAAATAGGCGCTATGAAATCGTCTGAGTTAGCTTATTATCAAGCAGGTATCTCTTTCCCAAGAAAAGAAATAGATTACGCTGAAGTGTATTCTCCATTCCCTAATCAAGAACTTATGTGGGTTGAAAAACTTGGTTTATTTGAAGAAACTACTGCACCTAAAATGTATGAAACTGGAGTTACTGCGCTAAAGGGAGAACTCCCAATAAATTGCTCTGGAGGCGTTAACGCGACTAATGCAATTGGAGCATCAGCGATGGAAAGACCCGCAGAAGCAGCTCTTCAAATAATGGGCAAAGCGGATAATCAAGTTCCTAAGACGGTGCATACTTCAATAGGACACGGTTGGGGTGGTTCGCTAAACTTATGTACTTTGATGGTGATGTCTGACGAACCACAAAGAAAATGGAGGAGATGAATTGAATGTCAAAATTAACGCAAAGAAAATCTCTCGATTATATTAAAAAAGACTATGTGAGGACACGAACAATGCCAGCTAATTGGTATTTAGCAAGTTACAAATTTAAATTCAACATCTCTCATGCTAGTCATTTCTTAAAAAAATTGAAAGACAAAAAATTGGTAGGAAATCAATGTTCAGGATGTAACCGTGTTTTCTTCCCTCCTAGATTAGTTTGTGGAAAATGTTTAGTAAAACCAGATCAATGGGTTGATTTACGAGAAACTGGAAGAGTTGCAACTTTTGCTATCGTTTACCTTAAAAATCCTGAAACTGGAGAAGTTGAAGAAAAGCCTACGGTACTAGTGCAGCAAGATGGAGCTGATACAGCCATTATTACCCAATTAAATCCAGAAATAGATTTTAAAGACACTTATGTAGGAATGCCAGTAAAGGTTCATTGGGCTGAAAATAGAACTGGTGGATTAATGGATATTGAATACTACGATGTTTTAGAAGATGACGCTGAGGATTTAAATAAATCCAAAGAATAGACATTAAAACCTTTAAACATTTTTTTTTCTTTTTCTTTTTCTTTTAGTTAGTGTTATATTTACACAATTCTTAAATTATGGAAAACACAATTCTTAAACTATGGAATCAAAAACAAACAACTTAATAGACTTAATTAAATCTCGAAAATCCGTGAGAAATTTCGTATATAAAAAAATTGACAACGACACGATAGGAGTAATACTAGAATGTGGTCGGTGGGCTCCATCGGGGCGAAATAGCCAACCATGGAAAGTTTGCATTGTTTCTCACCCCACTGTAAAGCGATTAATAGCGGAACAGTCTAAATATGGCGGGATTATCGAAAGTGCTTATTTAAATTTCGTAGTTTTCTTAGATCTTGAAAGAGGATACGATCGAACTAAAGATGTATTAGCTATGGGTGCTTTTATTCAAAATATGCTTTTAGCCGTTCACGCAAAGGGATTAGGAGCTGTTTGGATAGGTGAAATTCTAAAAAATAAAGAAAAAGTAAGTGAAATTTTTAAACTTTCTCCTGATAAATACGAACTCATGGGAGTCTTAACTGTAGGACTTATTGACGAGGCTCTTGAAAAAAAGGAAGAAAGAGAAAGAAGAGCTCTTGAAGAATTTATAGATTGGTTCTAATTTTCATTTTTCTTATTCTTAGTAAAACCTTCATCTCCAGAAATGAAAAATTTCTGAAAAGATTGGACCTATCCAAAAGTAAAACTCAACCCAATAGATATAAGTGAATCCAAGAAATAGAAGCGCATAAAGGAATGCGAATAGGAACCCGAAGATTATATCTGTTGGGAAATGCACTCCCAAAATAACCCGGGATATTCCCATTATAATATCTAAACTAAAGAATATGAAAAAAATTGGCCAACTGTTAAAATAATAAGCAAGGAGAATTCCAAATAGCAGAAAGAAAGTCACATGCCCCGAAGGAAATGATTTTTCGTCTGAATCTGACATTAAATATGGAATTCGTATAAATTGATCATGTCTTTTAACGCCTTCTTTTTTAAGTTTGATGTAAGGTCTATTTCTTCTAATTAATCCGTATCGAATAATTACGTGAAGAATTAAGGATTGTTCAAATCCTGAAACAAATAGCACAAGAAGATAATAATCTTTTGTAACATAGCCATAGAAGAACCATGCAACAATGATAATACTCCAGAAATATAACGAACCTAAAAAGCTGAATATTTTCGCAAATTGTTTTGTTCTTTTAGAAAAATCGCTCTTATACAAGCTAAGGAACGCTCGGTCATCCCATTCCAGTAGTTTATCTAAGTAATCAGATAATATCGACATTTTCGTTATTAGATAATGAATTGAGATTTAGTGTTTTTTCGAGTATTAAAAGGTTTTCCAACTAAAAACCAGTTTAATATGTTTAATAATATGTTTCATCAGTAGGTAGAATTAACATTTACTATGTAGAATCAACAAGTTTAAATAAAATAGTAATTATTAATTATACAAGTATCTAAGTTTAACTTCTTAGATTGTAAAATACATGGAGAAGTATTCCAATGGAAAGTTATGATGGATTTTCAGAAGAAAATTTAAGAGAAATTGCTAAAAAAAAAGTTGTGTATAGATTTGCTGTTAGATTACACGTTAGTATCTATCTGATTGCAATGATTTTAATACTTTTTATAAATAGTTTGACGACACCATATTATTGGTGGATAATCTATCCATTATTTGGCTGGTTAATTGGTGTGGCTGAACACATAACTGCGTATATAATCTATGCAAAGGGGGTTTACCCAAACACTAAAAGAAGCGTGATCTTTCATATTGTCGCTTATATTTTTGTGAATTTGCTTTTATTTGTTATTTTTTATTATAATGAGGTTTACTATCCTAGTTTTGTATTGCTTATAGAACACACCGCGTTTACTTGGTTCCTATATCCGTTAGTGTTTTGGGGCACTGGCTTATTAATACATATCGCTGTTCATTTGATTTTCTTTAGAAGTAAAGTTGACAAAGAAGGAATAGAAAAATCGAAACGAGAAAAAGCGATCGAAAGAGAAATAGAAAAAATGAAATCTAAATTTAAAAAATAGGTTCCTCGAGGCTTAAAATCGAATGTGGTTAGGAAAATTCTTGGATTTTGAAGATATAAAAGATTTAGGATCCAAAATACAAAAAGAACTATTTCAAGGCATTAAGAAATATAAATTGACGCCCTTAGAGTTTACAATACTAGAAACTGTTTTTAATTGTAGAGAACTAGCTGGTTACGATTTAATATTAAATCTGAACAAACATTTTGCTGGAACATGGGAAGCTCAGTCAGGAACCGTCTATCCTATTCTTTCTAAATTGAAGAGAGATGGTTTTCTTTACTCTCGTCCCGTTAAAAGTCCTATAGGGCCAATTCGCAAAGTATATTCATTAACAGAAGCAGGAGAACATATATTAAAAACAAAAGTTAATAAAAATTTTGAAGACCAGTTGAATTTTGTTCGAAACGTTCTAATTGAACTTTCATCGATTTATATTCAATCTCATCCTAAGGAGGAAAAGGAAGAGATAATTATCGAAGTCCAAAAATCAATTAAAAAAATCTTAGAAACCGTAGTAGACACAATTCCTTCAACTCTAAAATATAAGAGGAAGTGTGAAAAATGTGGTTTAGAAATTGAACGAATTGCGTCGTTTTGTTCATTTTGTGGAGCTACTATGTTCATAGAACCAGAAAAAAAGAAAAAATAACTCTCTTATTGAAATTTCTTTTTTTGTACTTTATTTTTTAATTTCAAAAAAAAGGGAATAGAAAAATACTATTCTGGCTATTACAATTATTCTATGTCGATATTTAGTTTCTCAAAGATTTTCTCAATTGTATCGCTTGCTAAACTTTTCAATATATCTTCTAATGGAGCTAAAACTTCGTCTTTTTGCGTTGTTCGATTCTTACTAATCCGTGACCCAACTTCAAAACTACTTTGAGCCCACGAGTGAAGGTCATTAAATGTAAACCAAATTTCTCGATAAGCACCCTCAGTCCCTCCATCTCGAGCTAATGGCTTCTCTGCAATTAGAATTTCTGGATCCTGTAGATAGCACCAATCTAATATTACCCACTCTAATTTTCGTTCTGAATCTGGGCGATCCGCTAGATAAATACAATACGCGTGGCCTCCTAATTCTGTGTCTGATGGTGCAAAGATAGGATCCGCCATAACTTGGGCAGCACATACTTTTACTCTCCACGAAGGTATTCCTGCATTAATTAATAAGCTTGCAATTAAGATTGCTCCGTCTTCACAATCACCAATCTCAGATTGAATAGCTTCAAAGGGAAATAACCAGAATTCGGGGCATTCTGATGCGATATCGTCGTATTTGTACTTAAGAAAATTGCATACAAAATTTTGGATTGATAAAGCTGTGTCGTTAGGAGTGTCTTTTCTTAATTTAAGTTGAGTTAAGACGTGCCACAGAATAGCATCGTTTTTCTTAATAAATGCTTTTACATCTACATCAATTTGTTTGTTATAGGACTCCCCTCTTAACGCTCGTCCTGTATAGATGATGGGGGCAGTATCCCATTTATCATTCCAATAATCAGGTCCATATTTCCCGTAATCTTTTTCAAATTGTTCAAAAGGTTTATAGTTTGGTATGATTGGTATAGTTGAATCTGGAGTCTCTCTAGGCGGTTGCGTTTCCTTAGGAATGGGCTTCTTTTTAACCTTTTCCCCTTTTTTAGGCACATCCGCTAATTTTTTTGCTTCCACAATCCAATTCTCTATAGCTTTTAATGTAGGTACTTTTGTAAGAACGGCCGGATTATCTTTTTTCAGTAATTTTAATTTTTCAAACGAATTTTTAGCATTTCTATAAGCAAATTCCTTGACGGAATCCATCCCTATTAGGTTTAAGGCATTCGCTATTTTTGGGGTTACACCATCAATCCTCATTAGATCTGCGTGTTCTTGCCATGTATCAAGAGTTTTCACCGCAACTCCTATGCTTCTTGCCAGTTGTTTGATCTGATAGTAACTAAGAGAGAGAAGATCTTCGACTTCCTTTATACCAGCTTTCTCTAAAAGTTTTGCATGTTTTGCTTCTAAACCAATAATTTCAATTAATTTCATTTCAATCCCTATTAAATTATTTTAAATTACTATTAAATAAGAAATAATGAAAATATGAATTTTATTCTTTCATTGAAGTAAAATTTTTAAAAAAAAAAGAATGTGGCGGGAGGGAGATTCGAACTCCCGAAGGCCTTTGCCACTGGATCTTAAGTCCAGCACCTCTAATCGGTCTTGACCCTTCTAAACCAAAAGACCTTTGACCAGACTCGGTAATCCCGCCAAAATTTTATAGGTTGATATCAACTGAATTAGAAAAATAAGGTGTTTTTTATTAAATCTAATAGGTTTTAAGTGTACTATTGAGAAATTTTAGTTTTAATATAAATTTTTACCTTAGCTATAGGTTTCTAAATATCCTTTGCTTACTCTTTAATATCTACGTATTAAATCAATTTTATAATTAGCAAGGAACTATTAATGAATGAACAAGTTACAAGTCACATTCAAAAAATAAAAATAAATAAATAATAACAAGATATTAAACTTATAATAAAACAAAATAAGTAAATTAATAGACATCTTAGAGGTTAATGTTTTGCCAGTCGGAATTCTTATAATTCGGTGGGATAACGAAATTGGTCCAATAAACGAAGGTTTTTATCCAGAAACCCTTAAAATTACAAATAACTTACTCACACAAGTGTATTCGTCACATCGGTATCAAAGCTTAAAGCCAGGGTTCGCATCGATAAGCTTAAAGAATAATAAGGTTGTGTCCTTCTTTTCAGGAGTGGGTGACGACCATATTAGTGTAGAAAATTATGTCGTTGCGTTGTTATTGCGAAGGGATGAAAAACCCAGTAAATATCGAGAAATTTTAAAAACAATAGCTGCTGAAATTCTCGACCAAACTCAAGATGGTAAGTTTTTAAAGCTTCTCCCTAACCTTTATAAAGATTTAGCTAAAATCTAATACTATAAAGGTAATTTCAAAAAATAAGATAAAATATCTTTCAAGTTAAGCTTCTTCTTAGTTTTTTACTACTATTTTTTCTGCTTCATTAATTTCAACTAAATCAACATCTTGTAAATTCTGAACAAGCTTTTTGACAAGTACAATAGGAGAACCAAGAGCATTTCGTAAATCTTCAATCGTTATTGATCCAACTTGTTCTACAATTAAAAATGCTTTAAATTGAGCCTCGTGTTCCATTAACTCTGTCAATTTATCGTAGTAGTAAATCTTTTTCTGGTTTTTTTTCTTAAATTCCAAGAGTTGTTCCATTTCATATTTTGCTTTTCTTAGAGTTTCCTCTGCTACGCGTTTTTTATCCAGAGCGTCTTCTAATTTATTGATCATATTTTCCTGTTGTGTTCGAATCTCGGCAAACCTTGATTTTAAGTCTTTAGCTTCTGAGGTAGCCTCTGTGGATGTCAGTTTACTATCTAGTAGAAATGTATCTAAATCGACAATTTTACTAGCTAATTCCTTCTTTTCTTCGATATGGTCTAGTCTTAATTGTTCGAGTTCTTTTTTCCATTTTTGATCCATGTCTGATAATAAACCTATTTGTTCGTTTTGAACTTTATCAGCAAAGGCTTGAATTTCCTGTAATTTCTCATCTTTCAATAACAATTCAGAATTTTTCTCTGCAAGTTCAGTTTTGAGGGTTCCGATTGTTTCAAAACCCTCACTAAGTTTTCGTTGATTCGGGATACTTTGTCTCTTCATGGAATCCATTTCTTTTTGAATAGCAAGAAGTTCACCTTTAGTAAGTTCTAAATCTGTTTCTTTTTTGTTAAGCGTTAATCTCTGAGTTACAGCTAATTCTTTCAATTCTAAAACATCTTCAGGAACATCGTACATTCTTTTAATTTTTCTTTTTTGTTCTTTGATAACATCCTCAAGACTCTGTATAACTCCTTTTTGTTTCTCGAGCGTTTCTATTAATCTATCAATCTTAGATTGGAGAACAGCAGACTCTTTTTCGTTTGATTCGATTCCATCTATAGCATCTAGAAGGTTTTTAGGCATGGTTAATTTCCTCAATTCTTTTAGTAAAATTATTATAAATTCTTTTTTTTTTGAAATAGGTATTTATTTTATAACAATTAAAACCATTTTATTGCTATTATTGAGATAATAGATTCAATTTATATACTTATCGAAATGATAAGAACATTATATCTACCTATGATATTGTTATATTTAAAGAAGTACAGGTTAGTTGAAATTCGCGTTTATTGTTTTGAACCAGAAGTAATTTATCAATATGATAGGATTTAAATAATTTTTCATTGATTAATAAAGTAAGAATTTTTTTTTCAAAAAAAAATTAATTTTATAAAAAAGTTGATAAAATTGATAAGAATAAAATATAATAAACAAATTCTTTTGATATTGATTTTCGCCGGAGTAAGCATATTTATTAATCCGGCAATGTTCTCATCGGAACAGTTCCAAGATTCTACTATCCCGAATAATGATGATGATTTTAGCCAAGAAACGCTTAAGTACAGTAGCACTGGAAATCATCCATGGTGGAATCCCTCTTTTAGATCGAGACAATTAATAAATGTTACAAATATATATTCAGTAAACTTTGAAAATTTTGGCGTATCTTTTAGTTTTAATTATACTGAATTAGTTGCTGAAGGAAAATTAAATGAAAGTTTAAAAGATATTAGAATTATCGAATACATTGGAGATGAACCTATAGTACAGAAATACTATTTCGAAAGAGATTATCCTACTAATGATATAGCAACTATATGGTTTGATACAAATGTTACTGCGAGCACAACAGAAACGGACACTTATTTATATTACGGTAATAACGACGCAGAAATACTAACCAGTCATTTTATGAATAAATCTTCAAATTCTGCTGCAGATAATTTCGGATGGGTTAGAAATGGTAATTTTGAACTTGATAGTAAACCAGGCACTTTAATTGATGATGTGTTTGGATGGTATTGGTCAGACGACATTCCTCCCTCCGATTTTCCAGGAGATCCAGATTATGTACCAAATATCCCAGGGTCTAATTATCAGCATAATTTATCTACTTATACGGGCCAACATGAACAAGTATATGAAGGCACTTATTCATTTAAATGGGGTGATACTGCTCATCGCGTTGATACGGGTGGAACGGGAAGCGATTTTATCGGAACTTTATTTAGCACTCCTTTTGTCGTTCCAAAAGTATCTGGTGGATCAAATAAAATTTATGTACATGCTTGGCGCAATATTAGAGTTTATGATAATAGTGTACCGAAGCAAATGGAATATTTCGTAAAGATTTCTAAAAATTTCAATACAGATGTGAATATAGGACATGATGCATATCCGGGTATAACATATTCTGGAGGGTACGTAGAAAATTGGGAGAGTGTAGGGACCAACAAGAACGATAAAGAAACAGTGGTTGAAGATCAGTTTAATATTCCTGATGAATCCGATACTGCTTTAGGCGAATTAACAGAAATTATTTATGTAGATGTCACTGATTATCAAGGTGAGGCAATTTTCTTGGAATTTGTAATGTATGGTGAAGAAGGTGCAGTGGCTGCTTTTGGGCAAGTAGATGACGTAAGATTTAATTATACATTAGATATAACTTTAAATCCAGAAGTCGAAGATAAAAGGTCAGATATTACAATAATCACTAGAGATATTGATGGAAGGATTGTTCCTAACGCTGAAGTTTCAATAGTGAATATGACACTTCCGAGTCCAATTTTGGATACAAAAAATACATCATTAGACGATGCATCTATTGTTTTTACTGGCTTAGATTATGGTACGTATAACATAACTGTTAACTACACAATCCCAAATGCGGGAATTGAAACTGTAATATATGATAGTAGTTTAATAGGGGAGAGAAATTTTATAGTTGATCAGTCGAGGCATAATTTTACGATTATTTTGGATATGTGGGCTATAGATTTCGAAATTGTAGACTCTAGTAAGGAGCCTTTAAATTATGGTTACATTAAAATATATAATAATACTAAAGGAGGAGATTTGTTAGATACCCTTACTCTTGATTCAGAAGGAAAAACCACCTTTCGATGGAAAAATCAGACAAGTTATTATTATGAAGTTTACTATAGCAATGAAGATTATAACCTTAATCCTATAGCACTAAATGAAAGTTATATCTATAGACACGATTATGATAAAGCAGGGTCAAAATACATAGAGCAAACATTATATGTAAACCAAACAAATACAGCCACAGGAAATTTTTTCTCTGTTAGCGAGCGTATATATTCAAATGGATCAAGAACGATATTAGGCAATAAAAAAATAAGTGAAGTAAACATAACACTAACAGGAATGGACACATATCTCAACGAGGTTTCTATTTATTATATTGACGAAGATAATTCAACTGAGGGGAATCTTATTTTCTATGATGACAGTTATACAATCTCAGACAATAGTGATTTTATTCCAATTGACATAAGAGAACCGCCAATAAACCCAAGTAATTTAAAATCAGATGCTTATGAAGTTTTTGGTTTACTTATTGAAGTAAATGGCCAAAATACGACTCAGTGTAATGGAGTGATTAAAATAGATCTTGTTGAAACTACGAATATTTATAATATTACAGAATTATCCAAGGTTAATATTCGCATTATTGATTCAGTTGGAAATGGGGTTGTAGGATGCCTTGTAAAAGTAAATGGCACGACTTCGAAAGGATATGTAGAAACTGTTTTATTAACAAAAGATTTAGGTAATGGATATGCGTTCGGACAAATAAATAGTGACTTACCCTTTTGGTTTTTAAAAGGTTATACTTATGATTTTTCTTTAGTGTTTTTTGGAACACATAAAGATTTAATTGTAAATAATACTCAACCAAGTCAATGGACACCCGGAGAGGGAGTTAATGTGTATTATTATAATTATACGGTCTATCAAGCGTCTAATCTAACATTTGAAATTTATCTAGGATCCGGTGTAAATACAAGTAATTATGAAACGAGATTTGAAAGTTTAACCTTTGATGAAAGTGTTGACTGGGGTCAAAATATTACTGTTCAAGCTAATTTTTCCTTAACAACTGATAACTGGAATACTATAGATCCTGTAACTCCCCCAGCAGAAGTAATTTGCATTGTAAAAAGCACCGGTCTAGGTAGCAAAGTCTTTTTAACTTTAAGTATGGAATCTGTATTAATGAATGGTGTTTTTAGTACTACTTTCAATTCAAGTCTTTTATCTGCTGGAGGAAATGGTGAATTATATTCAATCATAATTACGGGTAGTAAGCCTGGATATAGTGATCCAACAGATATTAGTGATGCAATTTTTGTTAGTGCTGTATCAACTAATTTAACATTACACGATTACCATAATTCGCTAATTCAAGTAAATGGAATTTCTCAGATATATGGCGAACTCATTAATCTCACGATTAAGTATTTTACTAACACTAGTATACCATTAGAAGGCGCTACTCTCACTTACACATGGCTTAACCTTGATCCAATTCAATTTTATGAAGATCCAATTAACGATGGCTTTTATACAACGGCAATCGATACATCAATTACACAATTGTGGGGTTTAAAATCTATCAAAATCATAGCCAGCCTCGAGAATTATACAACACAAACATTTATTGCTTCAATAAATATTCAGAAAAGACCGACAACTCTAAATGGTAAAACCGACTTAGAATATGTTAGTACAAATGTCTGGGTTGAAAAACCTCATAATTTCACTTATGAATACAAAGATATCTTAACAGGAAGTATAATTGACAATTTAGACAATGCGATTTTTGCATGGCAAGAATTGGATGCTGATGCAAATCCAATATTAGGAAGTTCGGGCTCAGGAGTTCTAATAGAAGCTATTAACAAGACTTATACATTAAGTTTTAATACAGAAAGAAGAAGCATTGGGTATTACTATCTCTATGTAACTTTGCAGAAGAATAACTATGAAGAAAGAGCGGCATTGATTAATCTAGAAATTATTTTGAGAGAATTTGAAGCTGAATTGGTTGTAGAAAATCAAGTAGGAAACCAAATTGATGTAGTTCAAGGAAGTGAAGTCAATCTTGAGATCAGCTTGATAGATTTGACTAGAAATAATATCACTTTAGAAAATGTATCAGTAAATCTTAGCATTGGTGGAAGTGAGTACGTGTTTAATGAAACTTCTCCTGGGATATATTCATTGGTTTTCGAAACTAAAGAAATTGAAGCTTTTTTCGCGCCTAACCTTTTAGCGGGTATAATCTATATAAGCAAAGACAATTTCACTTCTCAACAAGTTAGAATAAACATTAACGTACAGATGGAAGAAATATTCCCTGGTATGTCGGCTTTTTACTTTATCTTAATAGTTGCTGCAATTATTGGTGTTGTTGGAAGTTTAAGTACTTATCGAGTTGTCCAACAAGCTAGAATTCCAAAATTCGTTAAAAAAGTCAGAAAAGTAAAGGGTTCAATCAAATCTAAAAAGGTCATATCAGAATCCCTTGTAACCAAAACAAAAGATCAAATGATGGTGAAACTGTATGGAGATGATTGGAAAGAACTGGAACTTTCACTTGGAAATACTTTGGGGATAGTTGATTTGAAATTAAAACCTACTCCATTAAAAGCGAAAAAGAGTAAAAATGGAGGTGACAGAGACTAATGCCAATTGGAATAATCTTAATGAGATGGGACCCCAAGATTAGTACTGATATTATATCAAAGTATCCCGAAGAACTTATCATAACTGATGAAACCTTAATGCAAATCTATGCTGCTCATGAATACACAGCAGAACCAGGAATGATTAGTTTAATGGTTGGACATTTGAATATAGCTTCTTATTTTACAGGAGGAGATAAACCATTATACATCATTTTACTTTTGAATTTAGATGACGACCCAGATATTTACGAAGGTGGATTAGCAGATGTATCTCGTTTAATCATTCAAAATTACGAAGATCAAGCATATCTCGAAATGATTCCATTCTTATTTCAACGCCTTTCTGCTTACCCACATCTAAATAAAGAACAAGCTCTTGCTTTAACTTATGAAGATGAGATAAATAGATTACTCATAAACAGATTAAGGGATGAAGGAGTTGTTTCGAAATCAGAACTAAAGGTATG
>Ga0209979_1000643_pt1 | contig 44955 bp, 46 predicted proteins | sample AnhtaG_FD_183114 | JGI IMG/M metagenome (GOLD analysis project Ga0209979, IMG submission 183114) | Deep subsurface microbial communities from Anholt, Denmark to uncover new lineages of life (NeLLi) - Anholt_01485 metaG (SPAdes) (version 2) | ecosystem: Environmental > Aquatic > Marine > Oceanic...
CGGAGAACGTGGTCGGTGTGTCCATGCCCTCCCGCTTCTCGTCGGAGGGGAGCGTTATCGACGCGCAGAGGCTCGCCGAGAACCTGGGCATCCGCCTGCTCGATGTGCCCATCGAGGAGCCGTTCGCCGCCTCGCTGAAGATGCTCGAGGAGCCGTTCGCGGACACGGAGTTCGGGGTGGCCGAGGAGAACCTCCAGGCGCGTATCCGCGGCAATATCCTCATGTCGCTCTCCAACAAGTTCGGCTGGCTGGTCCTCACCACCGGCAACAAGAGCGAGTTCGCCACCGGCTACTGCACCCTCTACGGCGACATGGCGGGGGGCTTCGCCGTGATCAAGGACGTGCCCAAGACCCTGGTGTACGACCTGTCCCGCTACTGCAACCGTCGCGCCGGCCGCGAGGTCATCCCCGAGAGCGTGATCAGCAAGCCGCCCTCCGCCGAGCTGCGCCCCGACCAGTACGACACGGACTCCCTGCCGCCCTACGAGGTGCTCGACCCCATCCTCGAGGCCTACGTGGAGGAGGACCACAGCCTCGAGGAGATCGTGGCCCAGGGGTTCGAGGAGGAGACGGTGCGGCGGGTGATGGCAATGGTGGACCGCAGCGAGTACAAGCGCCGGCAGGCGGCCCCCGGCGTGAAGATCACGCCGCGCGCCTTCGGGCGGGACCGCCGCCTGCCCATCGCCAACCGGTATCGGGGGTATTAGATTGCTGGGGGGCACCCCCCAGGCCCCCCGACAGAACCTTCGGCTCGTGTACCTGCGAAAGCCGGAGTTTCTCAGCGTGCGGCCAGGCTATCACAGCCTACCTAAGGGCGCCGCAGGAGAACTCCTCCCAGCGCCTTCGGAAACCGCCACGGCCGATGGCCCTTATCCGCGCGCGACAAGCGGAAGTGTAGGGAAGAGGCCGGTCGAACGAAGCGATCACGATCAGGGGCTGGCTGACGCCGTGGCCCGGTATATTGACAGCCAGATCATGAATTGTGGTGTTGGCGTTTGAACGGTACTCGTACTTCGTAGCAAACGCGCGGAAGGGATCCAGCATTTTCACCTCGAACGACTCCACGAAGGCGTTCTGCCCCTGTGGGTTTTCGACCACCACAGTCAGGTAGACGGCAGGGTCATCCTCGCCGCCCACGCGTTTCGGTTCACGAACATGACATACCATGCCTCCGGCCATCCGCCTGGCTACCCAACCGAGCAGCGCATCGAGCAGTCTGACAACGCTGTCTAACACCCCCTACCCCTCCTCCGCCTGGCGCACGTACCTCTCGCCGTCCCAGATGACCCAGTGGCTCCGCTCGATCCCCGTCGCCTGCCCCCGCACGTCCAGGTGCGCCCGCAGGATGTCCAGCTCCTCCTCGCTCGGCGGCTCTAGCGTCTCCACCTTCTCGGCCACGACGGGCTTGTGCTGGCACTCCGCCAGCACCTCCTCCACGGTCACCCAGGGGGCCACCCCGATGAGGCGCAGACGTCGCTCTTCGTTGTAGTCGTAGAGGGCGCAGGGGGTGACCAGGCGCCAGGGGCCCGTGCCGCGAGGGAGGCCGGCGCGCTCGCGGGCGCCCGGGGTTCCGTCCAGGAAGCCGGGCGAGGAGATGAAGTCGACGCGCTCCACGAACTTGCGGGCCTCCTGGTCGGTCATGAGGATGGTCCGCCAGCAGAGGGAGGCGATGGAGTCGGCGCCGCCCGGCCCGCCGAAGCGCCGCGCCTCCCGGCCGTAGACGCCGATGGCGGTGGAGTTGATGTTCCCGTACTGGTCGATCTGGAGGGCGTTGAGGATGCCGTAGTCCATCAGCCCCACCTGGGCGTGGGCCCCCGCCACGTTCATGGTGCCCCAGCCCAGCGCCCGGTAGCCCGCGCGGGCGGAGACCATGCTCATGATGGGGTCGAAGGGGAGCATGGGCTCGGGGGCGATGACCCCGTCCTCGGTGATGTACTGGGCGTCGGGGGCGTACAGCCTCTTGCCGATGAGGATTGAATAGAGGGGGGCGGCGGCGCCCGCCACCCAGTAGGTCCTGCCGTTCTCGATCATGCGGGCGACGGTGCAGATCTGCATCTCGCGCTCGTTGAACGTGGTAGCCTGGGTCATGGCTGGTATCCCTCCTTGGTGGCGACGCGCTTCTTGATCTCCAGAAGCTTGGCCACCCCTACCTTCTGCTCGAGGAACTCCTGGTGGTTAGCCACGCTGTACACGTATTTCTCGAGGTACTGATCGACCATGTCCGCCAGGGCCGCGCCCGCGACCTCGATGACGTGCGCGGGGTCGGAGGCGTAGTAGCCGGCGCACTCGCCCGGATAGGCGCCGAATGGGGCCTCCACCACCGCGTCGACGGCGTAGTAGGGGATGGAGGTGCGTCCGGGGTCGCGGCGGATCTCCTCGGTGTCGATGATCTCCTCGGCGGAGACGATGACCTTCTTGGAGGCGAGGGCGCACTCCTGGTGGGCGACGCCCGTGCCGAAGATGCGGGCGTTGCCGTAGGCGTCGGCCTGGTGAGCATGGATGAGGGCCACGTCCGGGTTGAGCGCGGGCACGATGACCAGGGGCTGCCCGGTGTAGGGGTCCTCGATCACCTTGGCCCCGGAGTAGCGCACGCCGTCGGTGCCGCCGAAGGAGCGGATAGGCATGAAGGGAATGCCCATCGCCCCGGCCTGGAGGCGGGCGGTCATGACCACGTTGCTGTACTCGAAGATCTGGACCATGCCCTCGCGGGCGTAGCGGTCGATGGACTTGCCGAAAAGGAAGAAGCCGCAGTCCACCTTGTCGGCGCAGCCCGCGCCCACCAGCAGATGCACCGCCACCCAGGTGAACTTGCCGCCGACCCAGAGGTTCTTCTTGCGCTGACGCATCACCTCGCGGAGGAGCGAGCTGGGGCCACGCTGGAGGTAGTTGCAGTCGTAGACCAGGTAGTCACCGTCCTCCACGAACTTCGAGACGGCGTCCTGCTCGGACATGAGCTTCGGTTCGAGGGCACGGGACTTGTGGTCGCGCACCCACTCGCGGAAGCCGTCCGGATCTACGGGTAAGTACTCGGCGATGCCTTCTTCGAGAACTTGCATAGTGGTGTCTCCTTAACGGGGAGCCGCCTGGGGCTCGATCATCCGGGCCATATCGGGAAGCGACGCTGCGCGAACGCCGGCTAAGGCCAACAACACGTCCACGTTCGATTCAGAACGCCGGCGGGAGCTATAATAGCCCAACCGAGCGGGCTGTCAAGCGAAGCGGGTCAAGCGCCGAGGCGGATGACGGTGACCGAACAGGCTCTGGGTGATCTGCGCGTCCTCGACCTCTCTCAGGGGGTGTCGGGCGGCTACTGCACCAGGCTGCTGGCGGGCCTGGGAGCGGAGGTCATCAAGGTGGAGCCACCCGGCCGCGGCGATGCTCTCCGCCGCATGGGTCCCTTCCTCCACGACGCGCCCCACGCGGAGACCGCGGCCCTGCACCTGCACCTGAACAGCGGCAAGCGTAGCATCACCCTCAACCTGGCCTCGGCCAGCGGCAGGCGGCTGCTCCTTCGCCTCCTGCCCGAGGCCGACGTTCTGGTGGAGAGCTTCCCGCCGGGCCATCTGGCGGAGCTGGGCCTGGGCTACGACGACCTGGCGCAGCTCAACCCGCGCCTGGTGCTGACATCGATCACGCCGTTCGGCCAGGAGGGGCCGTACGCTCGCTATCGGGGCCCTGAGATCGCCGTGTACGCCCTGGGCGGCTACATGATGCTCACCGGCGACCCCGATCGCGAGCCCCTGAAGGCCTACGGCCACCAGGGGGAGTACCAGGCGGGCCTTCAGGCGGCGGTCGGCACCCTGACGGCCCTGGCCGCCCGCGACGGGGCGTTCGGCCGGGGCCAGCAGGTCGACGTGTCGGCGACGGAGGCGGTGGCTTTCCTGCTGGGAGGGCCGCCGCAGGTCTATCACTTCTTCCGCCAGGAGTGGCGTCGCAACGGCGCGCGGCTGGTGGGCTTCGGGCCGAGCTACCTGTACCCGTCAACCATCCGGCCCTGCCGGGGCGGCTACGTGCACGTCCATTCCAACAATCGCTACCCGGAGCTGCTGGCGGCGCTGCTCGACGAGCCGCACCTGTGCGAGCCAGAGGTCCTCGCCTCGCTCATGGGCCACGCCGGCGAGATCGACGCCATCATGGACCGCTGGCTCGCCGGTCGCGACAGGTGGCAGGCGGTCGAAGAGGCGCAGGCCCTCCGCCTGCCCTTCACCGAGGTCCTGGACCCCAGCGAGGTGATGGAGGACCGCCTGGGCCAGCACCGGGCCCGCGGCTTCTTCGAGGAGGTGGAGCACCCGCTGGCGGGGCGTCTCCGTCAGGCCGGGGCGCCTGTTCGCATGAGCGAGACGCCCTGGCGGGCCGCGCGGGCGCCCCTCCTGGCCGAGCACAACGAGGACGTCTACTGCGGTCGCCTGGGGCTGAGCCGGGCCGACCTGGTGCGGCTGCGCCAGGCGGGGGCCATCTAGGGGCCGCAAGGCAGGGGACAGGGATGAGGCGTGACTGGTTTACAGATGTGCATTGACTTTCCTGCTCTGCGGGCTGAAGTCCGCAGCACCTCCTCGTATGTCCAGAAGCCGCGGGTTTCAACCCGCGGGGGGGTCGCTGGCAATATGTTCCCGTCAAGAATGAGCCAGTTGTGATGAGGCCGCTGGAAGGCGTGCGGGTCATCGACATGACCGTGGCGGTGGCCGGTCCCATCGCCGGGCAGGTGCTGGGCCATATGGGGGCGGAGGTCATCAGGGTGGAGCCGCCGTTCGGACGGGCCCTGGCCGGTCTGCATGTAGCGCCCCCGCGCGAGGGCGCGCCCGACCGCCCCTACAACCGTATCCTCCTCTACAATGACTTCAACCGCAGCAAGCTGGGCGTCACCCTGGACCTGACGAAGGAGAAAGGTCGGGAGACGCTGCTGAGACTGGTGGCGATCAGCGACCTGGTCATCGAGAACATGTCGCCACGGGCGCTGCCCGGCCTGTGGCTCGACTATGCGCACCTGCGGGACGCCAGAGACGATATCATCCTGGTGTCGATGCCTGCCTTCGGCGCCACCGGCCCCCTGCGCGACCGCACCGCCTACGGGCCCGGCATCGACGCCATGAGCGGGCTGTCGTGGCTTACGGGCTACCCGGACCGGGGGCCTCTGAAGCCCGGCAACTACTACTGCGACCAGAACGCCGGGCTGCTGGCGGCGTTCGCAGCGCTGGCCGCCCTCCGCTATCGGCGCCGCACCAGGCGGGGGCAGCACGTAGAGCTATCCATGCTGGAGGGGGAGGTCCAGCTCGTGGGCGAGGCCCTGCTGGACTACGCGATGAACGGCCGTGTGCAGGGGCGCACGGGCAACCGGCACCCCTACATGGCCCCCCACGGGGCCTACCCCTGCGCGGGCGACGACCGCTGGCTGGCCATCGCGGTGGAGAGCGATGCGGAGTGGCAGGCTTTGTGCGAAGTCATGGGTCGGCCGGAGTTGGGGTGCGACCAGCGCTTCGTCGATGTGGTGAGCCGGGTGCGCCACCGGGAGGAAGTGGACGCGCTCGTGGCCGCCTGGACGCGCGGCCAGGAGCACCGCGAGGTGCAGCGGCGGCTCCAGGAGGCGGGCGTGCCGGCTGGGGCCGCTCTTAGCGCCTCTGAGCTTTTCGAGAACCCGCAGCTCCGGGCGCGGGGCTACTTTCGGACCATCGAGCACCCCGAGGCCGGGGCGATGCCCCACGGCCAGCTGGCCTGGCGGCTCTCGGCGACGCCCTCACCGCCGGAGCGCCCCGCACCCTGCTTCGGCCAGCACAACGACTACGTGCTGAGGGAGATGCTGGGCATGTCGGACAGCGAAGTGGCGGAATTGGCGGAGGCAGAGATCATCGCCTACGAGCCGCTAGAGGGGGAGGCACAGGATGCCCCTTAACAAACCGTGGCAGACATTCGACCCGGCGTTGGCAAAGGAGATCCCGCCGGTCACCGGCGTGTATGAGCTGGGAGACGAGCAGGGCGCGGTCATCTACATCGGCTATGCGGGCGGGCGAGAGCCCTTCGGCGTGCGGGGGCGCATCCAGCGCCACTTCTCGCCGGGGGAGGCGAACCTGGTCATCCGCGGGAGGGCGCGTCGCTTCCGTTGCGAGGTGAACGCGCAGTACCTGACCCGGCATGTCGAGCTACTGACCCGCCATCGCGACGAGTACCGGCGTCTGCCCGATGGGAACGAAGCGCCCGGCGAGGCGGTGCCTCGCCTGGGCCGCTTCCGGGCCGGGCGGGAGGATGCCAGCCAGCGCTGAGGGGGTGCCATCGATGGACCTGACGCTTTCCGACGAGCAGAAGATCATCACCCAGACCGTGCGCCGTTACATCCAGGAGGAGATCGTGCCCCTGGAGGCGGAGCTGGACCCAGACGCCTACGAGCTGACGCGGGAGGAGTTCGACCGCCTCGCCGCCAAGGTGAAGGAGATGGGGTTCTACGGCCTGGGCATTCCTCCGGAGTTCGGGGGGCCGGACATCGACCTGGTGACCCGCTGCCTGATGGAGGAGGAGATGTCGCAGCACCGGGCGGGTCTCTACTCGCCCGCCTACGGCACCTTCGGCGGCGCGGGCCTGGCCCAGCTCTACGTCGCCAGCGAGCAGCAGAAGGAGAAGTACCTCTATCCGATGCTGCGTGGCGAGAAGCACGGCTTCTTCGCCCTGACCGAGCCGTCGGGAGGCTCAGACCCCGCCCGTGCCATCCAGACCCGCGCCGTCCGCGATGGCGACGAGTGGGTGATCAACGGCTCCAAGATCTTCATCTCCGGCGCCGACCGCGCGGACTTCGGCCTCGTCTTCGCCCGCACCGACCCGGCGAAGGGTCGCCAGGGCATCACCTGCTTCATCGTGGACACGGACACGCCCGGCTTCACGGTGCGGCGCATCGTCCATACGCTGCGCTCGGCGCTGTACGCCACCGAGCTCCAGTTCGAGGACATGCGCGTCTCCCATGAGAACATCCTGGGGGAGGAGGGCATGGGCTTCTACATCGCGAACGAGACCCTCACGCGCAATCGCATCCCTTACTCGGCCGGATGCGTGGGGGTGGCGGTGGCGGCGCAGCGGATGGCCATCGCCTATGCGCGGCAGCGCGAGACCTTCGGGGAGCTGCTGGCGCGGCGGCAGGCCATCCAGTGGATGATCGTGGACAACGAGATTGACATAAGAACAGCCCGCTGGCTGGTGCTGGCCGCCGCACAGAGGTCCGACAGCGGCGAGCCCTTCCGCTTTGAGGCGGCCATGGCCAAGCTGGTCGCGAGTGAGGCATCGGGTAGGGTGGTGGACCGCTCCATCCAGATCCACGGGGGCTACGGCATCACCAAGGACCTGCCCCTGGAGCGCTGGTATCGAGAGCTGCGCATCCGCCGCATCGGCGAGGGGCCCTCCGAGATCCAGCGCATCATCATGGCCCGCGACCTGCTGTACTAAGGGGACAAGAGTGCTTGGGCTACTCTCCTAAGCTGGCCGAAGCTTGCCCCTGGAGGCACCTCTGCCTGCACGTCGACACTGTGGCCGCTGCCGTCTACGCACCACAACCTCCCTAGCTGTGGTAGACCAACGAGGTCAGTATCTCTTGGAAGCCTCGGCACGCTCAAGACTCCTGCGGCGGTCAGTTCCCTGTAGAAGAGCAGTCCTTTGTGCTGAGGGCATTCGGCTCGCACCGTCGGAGTGTCCGGCATGTCAGGGTGCCACCCAGTACGAACCCACCTGATACCTGCGTAGTCCACCGCTCCAGGTTCCTGTGTGGGTTCCTTCTTCGCGGGTTGAGCCACTTGTCTGCCGTGGGGCGTTACTCGAACAGCATGACCGCCGACCAGCAGTAGCCAGGCCATGCCGAGCACAAGCGCCACTAGTGCAAACCAAGGGGAGAGGAGAACGTCGGTGAGCCAGATCCATTCCTTTGCATCAGAGACCAGGAAGTCAATGTCGCCCCAGTATTGCACGAGCCTGACGACGGCGTTGAATGTCGTCAACGCGAGCAGTATCCAACCCGGAGCAGTTTCTTTGCGGAAGTAACGCCGCCACTCATGCATGACCCGATTCTATCACGTCGTGCATCAAGTACGCAGTCCTCGAGTGAATCACGCCTCGGGGGAGCGGGCCGTGCCCCCTCTGCCCCCCGGCGCTAGCCGGCTGAGGGGGGCACGAGGTGCTCCACCCACCCAGGCAGCTCTCGCAGGTGCGAGATGATGGCATCGGGCATGCCGCCCTGGGGCTCCTCCTGTCGGTACTGGTGCGTGAGGATAGCGCGCATCCCCACCCCCTGCGCGCCCACGATGTCCTCGCCCATCCGGTCGCCCACGAAGACGGCCTCTGCGGCCTCCACGCCCAGGTCGGCCAGCGCGCGCTCGAAGAGCGACGCGTGCGGCTTCCTATAGCCCACCTCCTCGGAGACGACCACCGAGTCCAGGTGCTCCAGCAGCCCGTGCTCGGCCAGGGCCTGGCGGATCTGGGCCCCCGAGAGGACGGTGTTCGTGATGCAGCCCAGACGCAGGCCGCGCTCCCGCAGAACCCTCAGGACTTCGAGGTTGCTGTCGTCGGCGATAATGGCGTCGTTGAGGCGGCCGAGGGCGAGCTCGCACACCTCCTCCACGAGGGGCGGCGGGACGACCACGCCGACCTCGCGCAGGGCCTCGTCCATGAGCTGGGCGGTGGGCGGCTGCTCGAGCTTTCCCCGCCAGCCCTCGACGGCGTCCTGGATGAAGCGCTGGTGGACGGCGTCCATGATGGTCTGGGCGTCGGGGACCGGGCCGTCCAGCGCCTCGGCCAGGCGGCGAGCGACGCGAGGGTAAGCCTTGGCCTCGATCTCGGCGTAGGAGCCGATGTCCCACAGTGTGTGGCCAAGGTCGAAGACGACGGCGCGCAGGCTCATGCGGCCATTGTAGCGGGGCCCGGGGCTAGCGTCAGGCTCCGCTCAGGCGCCGCGCATCAGCTTCCTGAGGTAGCCGACGGCGCGGGGCAGCGCCGTGCGGGGGTCCTCCTCCCCCTCGTACTCGATGGAGAGGAAGCCCCGGTAGCCGCTGTCGGTGAGGATGCCCATGATCCGCTCCCAGTCGAGGCGACGGTCCCGCCCCTCCTCATCCACGTCATAGAACTTGGCGTGGACCTTGACGGCTAGGGGCAGGGTCCGCTCGATGGAGGCCAGGTCGCCGTAGTTGCCGGTATCCAGGTTGAGACGCAACCAGGGGGAGCCGACCTCGCGCAGGCAGCGCTCCACCTCGTCCGACGTGACCACCAGCCCGTTGCCGTCGTGGTTCTCCAGCCCGAGCACGATGCCCTTCTCCTCGGCGTAGGCGGCGCACTCGCGGAGGCAGCTCACCATCTCATCCCAGAGGCGCTTGCGGGCACCGTCCTCTCGGCGAAGCAGCCGGCCGAGCACCCCGGGCAGCCCGCGGCCCTGCTCTCGCCGCTGCTCGGCAGGGACCCAGCCTGCGAACACCCGCAGCACCGGCGCCCCCAGGAACTGAGCGATGTCCACCCACGACTTCACGCGCTCCATCTCCTGCTGCCCCTCTGCGGTCTCCAGCCTGCCGAAGTCGTTGCTGACCGAGGCGCCGCAGATGGTCAGGTAGAGGTCCGCACAGAGCTTCTTGATCTCGCGCAGGTAGGCGATATCGGTGCTGGGAAAGTGGCGGTCCAGGAGCTCCACGCCGTCCAGGGCGAGCTCTTCCGCGCAGAAGCGCAGCCACTCGCGCTGGTCCATCTGCCCGGCCGCAATGACCTGCTCAAAGGACCACGAGCTGCATGCCAGTTTCATCAGACGTCCTCCTCTAGCTCCTGGCCGGGGGCGAACCGCTCGATGCCGCCGAAGCGCGTACGCCGGAACGGCTCCGCGTACTCGAAGCCGTGCTGCCGGCCCACCGCCCTGGCGATGGCCCGCACCTGCCGGTCAATGACGGCCTGGTAGTCGTGGGGATCCAGGTTCTCCAGCTCGGGCACGCTCAGGCCGGAGGCGCGCAGGTCGAACTGTATGTCGGCCACGGTCAGCACCATCTGGCTCTCGTGCTGGTAGAGCGCCTCGATCTTCTTGTCCATGTAGTCGCTGATGTCCACGACCTTGTTGACGTCGCGGGGCGCCTTGGCGAAGAACCATTGCTCGCCGACGTGGTGGGGCTCCAGCCCCTCTTTGAGGTGCTCCGGGTAGTAGAGGGGGAAGTGGGCGAAGCTGGCGGCCTCGACGGCGGCCCAGGCCACGGCGCGATGGTCGGGGTGGCCCTCGTAGGGGGTGAAGGGGTCCCAGGTGAACATAATGTTCGGCCGCACCTCCCGGATGAGGCGCATGAACTGGCCGCGCAGGACGTGTGGCGGCGCCTTCTCCTGGAGCTCGCCATCGGGGTACCCCAGGCAGATGACTTGCGACACGCCCAGGACCTCGGCGGCGCCGTGGACCTCGCGGTCGCGGGCGGCGCGGAGCTCGTCGGCGGATAGCTCGAAGGAGCCCTTGTCGTTGTCGGTGGCGACGACCAGGGCGACCTCGTGGCCGCAGTCCGTGAACTTGGCGATGGTGCCTCCGCAGGCGAACTCCATGTCATCGCCGTGGGCCTCGAAGACCAGGACCTTCTTCTTGCGTGGCATGGCTCAACTCCCCATGGCTTCATTCAGCACGGCAAGGGCCGCTCTCTTCACGATGGCCTCCGCCTCGGGCGCGAAGAGGGTGACCCCGGCCTCGTAGCCTCCCTCCTCGTACACCTCCGGCGGACAAACATACCCAACGTAGTGGTTGGTGTACGCGGCTACAAGCAGGTGACGGATCCCGCTCGCCTGCTCGATGGCCTCCGCCGTCTCCACGAAGAACTCGCCCGGCAGCCCCAGGATGGCTAGGTCCGGTCCCAGGCCGATGGCCATGATCTCGGGGTGCAAGGCACGCCGAGCCTCGCCCTGCTCCGCACTGCGCTGCGCCACCATGCGCTCGGTGCGCAGGCGAGTGAGTTCCTGCAAGAGTGCACGGCGCTGGTCGGGCGGGGCGTCCGAGGGCAGGGCTTCCAGCCGCCTTCCCAGGTCCGATAGACGGGCGTCGTACTCCTCAAGAGGCATGAGGGGTCGCAGGGGTAGCTCCATGTGGCGGCTGGCGGCTCGTAGGCGCACCTCGGGCACCAGCTCGCCGGCGGTGACCGGCTTCTCGGTGAGTTCGTCCCAGCGGATGTTCCAGGCGCGCTGGCCGCGGCCCAGAGGGCGCAGCTCCAGGGCCAGCCGCGCCGCCGCGCTGCCCACGATGGCCCCGACCCGCTCGACCTCGCCGAAGTCCTGCTCCATCCAGACGGGGTTGACGTTGGCGCAGGCGCCCTGGAGGAAGAGGCAGGCGGTCTCCGGGAGCAGTCTCTGGAAGGTGCGCACGGCCCAGCCGGGGTAGTCGGCCGAGAGGAGGAGGTTGGTGTGGAAAAGGACGGTGGCGTGGCAGGCGAAGTTGATAATCGCCGCCAGCGGCGGCTCGTCGGGCTCGGCGCTGTCCACGAGGAGCAGCCTCAGGTCTGTGTCGATGGACCACGACGGGTCGCGCCGGTTCTGGCTGACCGAATCGACGCTGCAGCGGCCCACCTTGAGCACGCCGGGCCGCTTCTTGCGGTCGGCGGCGGCGATGGTGCCAGCGATTTGCCGGGCGCTGAGCTCGGCGAGGGCCTCGTCCATGCCCCGGCGGAGGCCCGCGGGCCCGGAGTGGGTGTGGATGGCTGCGATCATGATGTGGCCGGCAGGGATGCCCGTTGCCTCGGCAGCCTGCTGGCGGGCGGCGGCCACCAGCCGGCGGTCCACTCCGATGAGGTCGCAGGAGACCAGGGCGGCGCGTTCTCGGCCGTCGTCGAAGACCAGGGCGCGGGCGTACAGGTCATCGTGCACGCCCTGGGAGACGCCCTGGCGGGCGGAGTAGCCGTCCATGGGCGTGCCCACGGGCGGGGTGATGGCGACCGCGGCGAAGCCGATGGAAAGGCCGTTCATGCGCCCACTTCCCGCTATCCGCCCGGCACCAGCTTCTCGATCAGGTCGACCAGGTCGAAGACCTGGAACAGGATGACGATCTCCAGCGCCAGCATAGCCATCATTACGAGGACAGCCGCCCACACAGTGCCCAGCAGCAGCCAGAGGGCGGGCGCGGGTATCGCCACGACGTTCCCTGGGGAGTTCGCCGGCCCCGATGGCATCCCAAGCGCTCTCAGAAACAGGCGCATCGCATAGTGCATGGCTGTCCCTCCTCAGGCCGGGCCCTGCGAGGCCCTGGCTACTCTCCCAACCACAGGTCGATGGGTTTCCTGGCCGCCCGCGCCGCCTCGAAGGGGAGGCTGACCCGCTGTCCGGTCCGGGCAGAGGCGTAGGCGGCGCAGATGGCCTCGAGCACGGCCCGGCCGTCCTCGCCGCTGGAGCGGGGCTCCTCCTCGCCCAGGACGCAGCGGACGAAGTGCTGCATCTCCTGGGGGAAGCCGTAGTTCCACGTCTCCTCGAACATCGTGAAGGTCCAGCCGGCGGTGCTCTCGGCCTTCTCCAGGGCGTAGCCGTAGCCCCGCTGGCTGAAGGTGGTGAGGGCGCTGCCCCGCAGGAGGTCGGCGACGGTGAGGCCCTGGGAGCCGTAGACCTCGGCGCGGTCGTCCACCCCGCCGGTGCGGGCCCAGGAGTTCTCGGCGACGGCCAGGCGTCCGCCCTCGAATCTGAGGATGCACAGGCTATGGTCCTCGCCGCGGGTGCGCTCGCCATGGACGTGCGTGCCCAGCTCGGCGTAGACGCTCTCGATAGGGGCGTTATCGTATACCCAGCGGCCGAAGGCGATGGAGTGGCAGCCCATGTCCATGAGGACGCCGCCGCCGGAGAGGTTCACGTCCCAGAACCAGTCGGAGTGAGGCCCGTAGTGGCACTCGAGCTGGCGGACGTAATAGACGTCGCCCAGGGCGCCCTCGTCGGCCAGGGCCTTGGCGCGGACGTACTTCGGGGCGAACAGTAGCTCCTCGGCGTAGAGGAGGAGGACTCCGGCCCGGCGGCAGGCATCGATCATGGCGTCGCACTCGTCCAGGTTCATGGCCAGGGGCTTCTCGCACACGACGTGCTTGCCGGCGCGGGCGGCGTCGATCGCGACCTGCGCGTGCAGGTGGTTGGGGCAGGCCACCGTGATCACGTCCAGCTCGTCGAGGCGGAGCATCTCCCGGTAGTCGGTGAAGCGATGGGGGATGCCGTGGCGGGCCGAGAACTCGCCCGCGTGCTGCGGATCGGGGGAGGCGACCGCGTGCAGCTCGGCCTCGGGCACGCAGCGAAACGCCTCGGCGTGCAGGTTCGCCACAAACTGGGAGCCCACGATGCCAACGCGAACCTTGCTCACCGCTCACCCTCCGCTGGATTCGCCTTGGTCGCCCCGGAGTATAGCAGGTCCAGCGCCGACCGCACGGCGCCATAGAGTTGTGCGTCCTCGCCCAGCGTCGACGCCAGGATGGGCACCTTCGTCGGCACGTGCCTGTGGACGAGCTCGCGTATGGGCGCTAAGAGCAGCTCACCCTGCTGCGCGATGCCGCCTCCCACCACGATCGCCTCGGGATCGAGCAGGGCGGCCATGTTGGTGAAGGCGACGGCTAGGTACTCCGCCGTCTCCCTGACGACCCGTCGCGCGGCCGCGTCTCCCTCCCGCGCCAGCTCGAACACCTGCTCGCTGCTCACGGCTCGCCCCAGCGCCTCGGATCCCCGGCGGGCGATGGCGGGCCCGCCCACCAGGCGTTCCAGGCACCCCGCCGGTGCATAGTCCACCTCCAGGTGCTCACGGCCCAGGCAGGAGTAGCAGACCTCTCCGCCGAAGCCGCGAGCGCCTCGCTGCAGCCGCCCGTCCACGATCACCCCTCCGCCGACGCCGGTCCCCAGGGCCACGAACACGAACGTCTTCATGCCCCGGGCAGCACCCCGCCAGCCCTCGCCCAGGGCGGCCATATTGGCGTCGTTCTCCACGGCCACAGGAACGGGCCAGCGGCGGCGCACCAGCTCGGCCAGCGATACCGTCTGCCAGGCCGGCAGGTTCACCGGCGCGATGACCTTCCCCTCGTGCGGAATGACAAGCCCGGGCACGCCGATGCCCAGCGCCAGCGGCGGCCCCCGACCGCCGGCCTCAGCCAGGAGCGACTCCAGCGAGTCCAGGATACCCTCGACGACCTTCTCCGCTGGTGCTTTCTGGTCCACAGGCTCGGCCCGACGCGCCAGCAGATCGCCACCCTCGCTGGCGATGGCCGTGCGCACGAGGGAGCCACCCAGGTCGACCGCCGCGATGCACCGGAGGGTCATCAGGCCTTGCGGTAGGCCGCAGCCACCTTCTCGATGGCGGCGGCCACGTCGTCGAGGTCACGCTGCTGGACGGTCGGGTGCACCTGAAGCAGGAAGAGCTGGCCAGCCAGGACCTCGGCGTTGGGGTAGGAGCCCCGCCCATGGCCGGCGTTCCTGAAGACAGGCTGCTGAGGCAGGGGCGTGGGATAGCGACGGGAGCAGGGCACGCCCTCGGCGGTGACCGCGGCCACGAAGCGGTCGATGGAGACGGTGATCAGGTCGGTGTGGAGCTTGCAGATGTACTTGTAGTAGCTGTGGACGCAGCCCTCGGTGACGAGGGGCGGCTGCACCTCGCGGAGGGCGCGCAGGCGCTCGCTGAGGTAGACAGCGTTGCGGCGGCGGGCCTCCAGGTATTCGTCCAGGCGACGGAGCTGGGCTAGGCCCACCGCCGCCTGGACGGCGGCGAGGCGGTAGTTGTAGCCCAGCTCCAGGTGGTAGTAGAGGCGCTCCCCCTCGAGGGGCCCCTCGCCGTGGCTGCGCAGGCGGGCCAGGCGCTGGGCGAGGGCGTCATCATCGGTGATGACGGCGCCGCCCTCGCCGCCGCTGGTGATGATCTTGTCCTCCCAGAAGCTGAAGCAGCCCATGCGGCCGATGGTGCCTACCTTGCGCCCCTGGTAGAGGGCGCCGTGGGCCTGGGCGGCGTCCTCGATGAGGGCGACGCGGTGACGTTCAGCCACGGCGGCCAGTTCGTCCATGGGCGCGGGGTGGCCGTTCAGGTGGACGACGATGATCGCCTTCGTTCGAGGCGTGACCGCCGCCTCCACCGCCGAGGGCAGCAGGTTGAAGGTGTCCGCGTCCACGTCGGCGAAGATGGGCGTGGCCCTCTGATGCATCACCGGCGTGGCCGAGGCGATGAAGGTGTGGGCAGGGACGATGACCTCGTCGCCCGGGCCCACGTCGGCGGCGGCCAGGGCCAGGTGGATGGCGGTGGTGCCCGAGCTGGTGGCGAGGGCGCGGCGGACGTCGTGGTAGCGGGCGAACTCCGCCTCGAACTCGGCCACGACGCCGCCGGTCAGGGAGGTAAGGTGGCCCGAGTGCAGGACCTCGACAGCAGCCGCGATGTCCTCCTCATAGAGGACGGGCCAGCGAGGGAAGGGGGTGCGGCGGACGGGCTCTCCGCCCTCCACGGCGAGCTGCGCGGTCATCTTTCACCTCGGCGGCCCGGTTTCGCCGGGGCTAAGTCCTCGAAGGCACGCTAGGCGTCGTGGGTGGAGCAGTTGCTGGAGTCGGGGGACGCATGGCTTTACCTGCCTGGCCCGCGTCCCTCCGGTGGACCCTTGCCGTTGCCAGGCCCATCGTCTTCCCCATCCGGTGGGGAAGACGCCAGGTACTCGACGATCCCGTTGTATAGGGCCTCAACGATCTGGGCGCGGCGGCAGCTGTTGTCGAAGGCGTCCGAGCAGTCGGATACCATCTCAGTGAGCCTGGCCGCCTCATCCGGGTGTGACATGAATACGGGCTCCGCCGTGGCCGCGGGCATGTCGCTCTTCAGGAGGACGCCGAGGGCGTCTCTCTTTAGATCAAAGTCAGTAAAGGCGGTTGGATCCGGCGCGGTCGGCTGCAGCTTCGACCACATCGCATCGTGCAGCGCCTGCGCGAGGAGCTTGTCGTCGCTGTGGAAATAGATGGCCAACCTTCCGTCCACCAAAGGGTCCGACCAGCTATTCGTGTGCACCGAGACGAGGATCGTCGCGTTCTGGGCATTGCAGAACTCGTAGCGGTCGCGGGAGCTCTTGGTCGAGTCGTCGTCCGTACGGGTGAGCACTGAGTCGATCTCGTCACCGGCCAGGCGAGCTGCGAGCGCTTTGGCAACGTCAAGGTTGATGTCCGCCTCGTGCAGCTCGCCATTTACCGCGCCGGGATCGCTCCCGCCGTGACCCGGGTCCAGGCAAACGAGCGGTACAGGTACAGCGGCTTCGGTCGAAGACCAACCAAACATGACCGCAGGGAAGACTACGGCCAGGGCGACCACCAGCGCGCGCGCCACGGGCACAGGTCTAGCCAGCCCGGCCAAAGCTGCCATAGCGCCGAGAATCCATCGCTTCATGTCACTCCACCCTTCTCCACAGACTGGCCGAAGTGGCTAGGCCCTCCTCTTACTCGATGGCACAATCATACACGAGAGCGGGAGTCCGTCAAGAGCCTGTCGCAGAATCTTGAGGTTGGTGCCAAGGGAATGACCTCGGCAACTAGCCCCAGCCTGAAGTTGACGACAATCTCAACCCAGGCTACCACCGCCCTGTCCCACCCGACCATTCAAGACAAGCTCGACACATGTAACGGCCGCTTCGGCGTGCAGGCGCGCAGGGACACCGGGCGGGGTCCATCATACGGCTGGCCTGCTGCCTGTTCAAGCGTGTGGATACAGCGGGCGAAACGTGCTAGAGTAGGCGCGACCATTTTCTGGCGGGGGTCATGCTCGACGTCTATCTGCTGACCCTGACCCTGGCGGTAGGCATCGGTGTCGCTGCGACCGGTGTCCTGCTGGCGGTGTCGCGCACGGTGCGCTTCGCGGGCCTGTTCCGGGCAGCTCGGGGCGCTACCGAGAAGCCTCGCTGGGGCGGCCTGGTTATCTTCCTGGCCTTCGCCATCACCCCCTTCGTGGCCTCGGCTATCTCGTCCGAGGCCGATGAGTTGTTCACTCCCAAGTCGGGCGAATTCCTGGGGTTCCTGGGGGCCTGCGCCCTGGTCTTGCTGGTCGGCTTCTGGGACGACTGGCGGGTGGCCACCTGGAAGCAGAAACTGCTGGTGCAGGTGGCGGCGGCGTCGGCGGTGTACGCGGCGGGCTACACTATCGACCGGGTGGGGCTCCCCTGGGGGCCGGAGCTGGAGCTGGGGCCGATGGGCCCGGTGGTCACGGTCCTGTGGGTGGTCTTCTTCACCAACGCCATCAACCTGATCGACGGCCGGGACGGCGTGGCTGCGGGGGTGGCCATTCTGGCCGCGGTGACCCTGGCCCAGGTGGCCTCACACTCTGACCATCCCACGATAGCGCTGCTGCTGGTGGCCATGGCTGGGGGCAGCCTGGGCTTCTTGCCCTTCAACCTGCCCCGGGCCTCGGCCTATCTGGGTGACTCCGGCGCTCTCCTGCTGGGCTTCATTCTGGGGTCTCTGTCCATTCGCGGGTCTACCGGCGTCACCGATGCGGTGTTCATCGCCGTGCCCGTGGTGGCCCTGGGCTTCCCCATCCTGGACACGGCGCTGGCGGCGATGCGCCGGGTGCTGGACCGTCGGCACCCCCTGCTGGGTGACCTGGACCACATCCACCACCGGCTGGAGGAGGAGATGGCCCTGGGGCCGCGAGGCATCCTGGTAGTACTGTACGGGATATCGGTCCTCTTCTCCAGCGCGGCCATCATCCTGCACTATGCACAGCACTTCGCGGTGGAGGTGGCGGTCTTCGCAGCGCTGGTGGCAATGGTGGGAGTCATCCTGGCCAGGCTGGGCTACCTGGTCTCCCTGTGGAACAGCTACAGCCTGGCGTGGCTGCGGCGGAGGCTGGCCCCCAGCGCCTCGTCTGCCGGCCCGTCTCCGCCCCCTCGCGGCGAGGGCGGCGACTAGCCGAGACCAATCCCCTCAGACCCTCAAGGTTCTCGCTCGCGCCCGAACCCGCTTGACGCCGTTGAGGGAGAGCAAGAGGGCGCAGCGCAGGCCGATGCCCGCGGCCGTAGCCACGTCCAGCAGCAGATTCTCACCCCGGTACTTCTTGTAGTAGTGCCACATGCTGCGGTGCCGCTCGATGATGCTGCGGATGGGGAGAGTGCTGCTGCTACGGGCGATATGGTGCAACACTGCCACCTCGGGGAAGTAGACGACCTTGTAGCCGGCCCTGTGGGCCCGCTGGCAGAGGTCCACGTCCTCGATGTACACGAAGTAGCGCTCGTCCAGGAGACCGATGCGGTCAACGGCCTGCCTGGGCAGCATCATGCAGGCGCCGGAGACCCAGTCCACCTCGGCGATGCTGTCGTGGTCGAAGTCGGTCATGAGGTAACGGGTGGAGAAGGGGTTCTTGGGGAAGAGCTTGGTGGCGAGGGAGTAGCGGTTGAACAGGGCGGTGGCGAGGCCGGGAAAGCGGCGGCAGGAGAACTGGAGAGAGCCGTCCCCATCGAGCAGCTTGGGACCGAGGACGCCCACCCCCGGATGAGCCCGCAGGTAGCGGTCCATGGGAGGCAGGACGTTGCTGGTGAACTCGGCATCAGGATTCAGCAGCAGGACTGCCTCGCCTCGGGCCGCCCGGATGCCCTCGTTGTTGGCAGCGGCGAAGCCGGCGTTGTCCGCCCGGCGTAGCAGGGTGACCTGGGGGAACTCCGCGGCCACCATCTCGGAGCTGCCGTCGGCGGAGGCGTTGTCCACCACGACGACCTCGTACTCGACGCTCTGCGTGTGGTTCAGGATGGAGCGGAGGCACGACCGCAGGTAGTCGCGGCTGTTGAAGCTGACGATGACCACAGAGACGTCCATCGAGCGAAGCGTAGCACGCGGCTGAGGCCGAGGGCTAGCGCCTACCGGCTGGCCACGGCCTCGTACACCTGCACGGTTTCCCGTGCGGCCTTCTCCCAGGAGAACTCGCGGGCACGCTCGAGGCCGCGGGCGCGCAGGTCGGCGTGCAGAGCTTCGTCGGCCAGGGCGCGCTCCATGGCCTCGGCCAGGGCGGTCACGTCCTTGGGGTCCACCAGCAGGGCAGCGTCGCCTGCCACCTCGGGCAGGGCGGAGACGCTGGAGGTGACCACGGGCGTCCCGCAGGCCATCGCCTCTAGGACGGGGAGTCCGAAGCCCTCGTAGAGCGAGGGGAAGGCCAGGAGGTCGGCGCCGCTGTAGAGGCCGGGCATGTCGGTACCGTCCACGTAGCCCAGGAAGTGCACCACATCGTCCAGGCGCAGGCGTCGCACCAGCTCCAGTTCGCTTTCGTAGCGCCAGGCCCTCTGACCGGCGATGACCAGGTGATGCTCGAGCCCCCTCTCCCGCAGGCGGCTGTAGGCGGCGATGAGGCGGTCCCGGTTCTTTCCCGGCTCAAGGTTGCCCACGCTGAGGATGTAGTGCGTGGGGAGCTTGTACCGCCAGCGTATGCGGCCGAGGGCGTCGGCGTCCTCCAGGGGAGCGAACTCGGGAGCGGGCGCCTCGGCGATGGCGGTAACCCGCTCCTGGGGCACGCCCAGCACGCGGACCACGTCGCGCTTGACGGTCTCGGAAGGCGTGATGATGGCCTGGGCCAGGCGAGCTGCTGCACGGGTGATCGCCTGGAAGTAGAGGCGTCGGGCGGGCGGGTAGCGCTGCGGCAGCAGGAAGAAGGTGACATCGTGGAGAGTGACCACGCGCGGGCAGGGCAGGGGCAGCGCCGGCGTGGTGTGATGGGGGGAGTGCAGCACGCCGATTCCGAGCCGGCGGAGCCGGCCGGGCAGGAGGAGCTGCTCCCACAGCAGCCTTTCCGGCCGCGAGGGCGCCGCTACGTGGACCACGCGGAGGTGAGGCTGCTGCCGCGCGAGGTCGTCGAAGGCCTCGCTGCGGGCGAAGACCACGTACTCGTGCTCGCCTTCGAGGGCGGCCAGCGCCCTCACAAGCTGGTAGGTGTAGACGCCGGCGCCCGCCATGAGGCGAGGGATGGCGGTGGCGTCGATGGCGATGCGCATACGTTCAACTCGGCCAAGCTAGAAGTCGTGGACCTCCAGGGTTCGGCCCGTGCGGCCCCGGTAGTAGTGAAATATGCCCAGGGTCATCGCTCGGAGCAGCTTCCACTCCCGGCGAAGAAGATAGCGTGACAGGTAAGGAACGCGAGTGGCCCAGAAGTAGAGGGTGAACAGGGCGAAGCGGAGGCGGGAGCGAGAGTGCTTCTTCATCAGGTAGAGGCGGTTGCGAGTGGCGTAGTAGTGCTTGAAGGGGGTCATCCAGCCGCCGCCGCTGGAGCCGCTCTCGCGGTGGTAGATGACGGCCTCCGGGATGTAGCGCAGGTCGTAGCCCCGCTCCAGCGCGCTCTGGAGGAAGTCGGTCTCTTCGTAGTACATGAAGAAGCTCTCATCGAGGTGGCCGACGTCGCGGAATAGCTGGGCCGGCGCGAGCAGGCAGCAGAAGCTGGCGGTGTGGAGGTGGCGGGGTCGGCTGGTGGCGGGGCCGTCGGGCTGGCCGTGGTAGGTACGGCGAAATCGCCCCAGGTTCCAGTCGAAATCGCCGGCGTGCGTGCTGATGATGGGGTGATCGAAGTAGTAGAGGATCTTGGGCACGACCATGGTGTGGCGGTCGGCGGCCTGTACTAGCCTGCCGAGGAAGTCCTCGCTAACCACGGTGTCGTTGTTGATGAACAGGATGTAGTCGAAGCCCTGCTCCAGGCAGTAGTCGATGCCGAGGTTGTTGCCGCGGGCGGTGCCCAGGTTCTCCCGGCTGCGGATGATGACCGCATCGGGGCAGAGGCGGGCGAGCTCGTCCGCGGAGCCGTCCGTCGAGCCGCTGTCGACGGCTACGAGGCGGAGGTTGGGATAGGCGATGCGCCGGACCGACTCAGCGAACTCGCCGATGAAGGCGGCGCCATTGTAGTTGACCGTGACGATGCCCACGGAGGGGGCTTCGCTCTCAGGTGTCATGACGGTACGATCTTGAGCCTTGGGGGAGTGTGGTTCAAGGGGGAGGGGTAGCCCCACCGCGGCACGAGCAGGCCGTTTGATTCGAGAGGCCGTTTCCCACGATCCTGATGATGGGTATGAGGTTTCCCATGCTAGGCTCGAACACGAAGTGCGGAAGCCCCCGAGATGGAGGCGCTACCTCAGGACCAGGTGTGGGTGGTCATCTTGAATACGCACAACCACGTGCTGGATGCGGTGACATACTGGGGCAACGCGCATACTGCCGCAAGGGAGTTACAGACGGGGTAGAGGCGAATCTCAGGAGCGCAGGGATTCGAGGAACTTCGAGTGTTCTCTAGCGCAGTCCTCCCAACAAGCTGCGGCATCACTCATTTGGTGTCTTAGCTCAGTGACCTGAGGATTCTCGCCGAAGGCTTTCATAAGCTGCTCAACCTTCTCGCGGGCATTTATCCACCTTTCGCGTTCCTCAATGGCCCAGTTGTAGTGACTCCTGACCATTTCTTCCGCAGCCGCCACTATTTCAGGGACTTGAGTACGCTTCATTTTGTCGGCCAAATGCAGGACGCCCGCGCATTCTGGAATCAGGTCTGCCATGAGCTCTGCCCCCTTATCAAACTTCCATTGAAGATTCAGTTTCTCAGGCCACCGCTCAAGTGGTGGATAATCGTAGCATGTGCATAAGTCACTGATCGACGGTTCCAGCGACCCCGAAGGGCCGATGGACCGGACCACCCAGCCTCCTTGCCGGTAGGCTAGACAGGGAGTCCCTTGCCTGCTCCCCGTTACCCTGTTGAGTTACAGCCGCTGAACTCGTGGTATGACCGCTCGAGTTCTGCTACTCCGGGAATGCACCAGTTCCAAGCTACAAAGGGCACACACTCGACTGGCCACGCGTCTACAGGCCGCAGAGCCCACGGCTTGCTGATGATTGACGCCTCTGGTTCGACGTATTCGACGAACGCAGGCAGCCCGTAGTACTCATCGCCGTAAGGACCAACCAGCTTGACCCCAAAGCCGAGGTTACACAGGCCCCAGTCCTTCGAGTTGTTCTCGACGAGCATCACGAAGTTGTAACTCTCTTCGAGCGACGAGCCGACCGCAAGAAGAGTGTGGTCCACGAGCTCCCAGGCAACTACTACCTCCTCTTCAAATGGCAACGGCGGAATAACCGGCGCCAAAGGCGGCAGTGGTAGCTCAGCCACGCACAGCCAGACCGCATCCAGGTAGTCCGCGGTCAGCAGGTCGCTGGCTTGTGGGGCAGCCGGAGAGAAGCCCTCGAACCTGTTCAGGGCAGTGTTGAAGCTCCACATCGCCTGGACAACGCCTGCAGGACTCACCGCCTGGACCACGGCCTGGCTGGTCGTCCCTTCAGGGAAGGTCAGGGCCACGGGGTTGCAGCCCGAGTAGAGTTGCACCGCACCGCCGGGCTCCGGCATCGTGATGCTGGCTACCGGCTGCGCCTGGGCTGAGCCATGAATGGCCAGGGCCAGGACAGCGGCAGCGACGACAGCGAGTTGCTTGGTCATCAGTTCGCCTTCTTTCGCTTGCGCCACGGTCGCCACGTGAGCCAGGCCCACGGTAACGGCCGAGGTATTGGGTTCACATATATAGTCGGCACAACCCGCGGCGGGACTACCCCGAGGCGTCCTCCTCTAAGTCCACCCTTGAGGAACGGGAGAGGGCGAAGTCTAAGCTTGACTCGAAGTCGAATCGCGGGGGCTAGCCTGAAGACCTTCACGCCGCTCGCAGCGTGATGACATAGCGGTACCTAATTGTCTCTCGTTGAGACGAACGGCAACGGTGCTGGTATGAAGATCTGCGTCTACCTAGGGCTGTAGCTGCGCCCTATCCCGCGCGGCTGAAATAGTCCCGCAGCGCCTCCTCCCACGGCCGCAGCTCGATGCCCAGGCCGGCGGCGCCTGCGAAGTTCCGCAGGACCGAGTAGGGCGGCTTGCGAAGCCCCGCGCCGCCGGTCCTGTGGTATTCGGCGGTGGTGACGGGCCGCAGCGTCACGTCCGGGCGACCCGCCAGGCAGAGGACCTCGCGCGCCCACTCGAAGCGGGAGCAGGCACCCGCGTTGGTGAAGTGATAGATGCCGTAGAGAGGCTGGCGGATGAGCTGGGCGATGGCTTCGGCCAGATCGTGCGTCCATGTCGGCGTGGCGATCTCGTCGCTGACCACGGTAAGCTCACTGCGCTCCTGAGCGGCGCTGAGGATCTTGGCTGGGAAGTGGGTGCCCCCCAGGCCGTAGAGCCAGGCGGTGCGCACGATGTAGTGGCGGGGCAGGAGGGTCTGGACGTAGCGCTCACCGGCCAGCTTGGAGCGGGCGTAGGTGTTGAGGGGGTTGGGCTGGTCGAACTCCAGGTAGGGTTCGCGCTGTGCGCCGTCGAACACCTCGTTGGTGCTGAGGTAGAGCATGGCGGCGCCAGCCTGCCCGCAGGCCACGGCGACGTTGCGGGCGCCGAGGGCGTTAGTGGCGTAAGCGAGGTCCGGCTGTTCCTCGCAGCGGGCGGTGTCGGTGAGGGCGGCGGCGTGGATCACCACCTCGGGCTGAAAGGAAGTGACGGCATCGAGGACGGGCGAGGGCTCGGTCACGTCCAGTTCAGGCAGGTCGGTGGAGTGTACCTCGTGCTCGGCCAGGGCCTGCTGGAGGTCGCGGCCGAGCTGACCCTGCCCGCCGGTGATGAGGACGCGCATGGCTCTCATTCGGAGGTAGGGGGAGCATCGGCCAGCCGCTGGCCGTACTGTTGCTGGTAGTACTCCCGGTACTGGCCGAGTTTGATCTTCTCCCACCACCAGCGGTTATCGACGTACCAGGCCACCGTCTTCTCGATGGCGGCCTGGGAGTCGTGGCGGGGCGCCCAGCCCAGGGCGCGGATCTTGGACGAGTCCAGGCTGTAGCGGCGGTCGTGGCCGGGCCGGTCCTCGACGTGGCGGATGAGGGTTCTGGGCTTGTCCAGGAGGGCAAGGATAGTCTGGACGACCTCGATGTTGAAGCGATGATTGTCAGCGCCCACATTGTAGGCCTCGCCGGGCTCGCCGTGGTGGAGCAGGAGGTCGAGGGCGGCGCAGTGGTCCTCCACGTACTGCCAGTCGCGGACCTGACGGCCGTCGCCGTAGAGTGGGATGGGCTGATCGTCCAGAGCGTTGGTGACGAAGAGGGGGACAGCTTTCTCAGGGTGCTGATAGGGCCCGATGTTGTTGCTGCCGCGGCTTATGACGATGGGCAGGCCGTAGGTCTCGAAGAAGGCACGACACTGCATCTCGCCGCCGGCCTTGCTGGCGGCGTAGGGGCTGCGGGGGTTGAGTGGGTCGCCCTCACGGGAGGCCAGACCGGGGGCGATGTCGCCGTAGACCTCGTCGGTGGAGATGTGCAGGAAGCGCTGGATATCGGCCCGGCGGGTCTCCTCCAGCAGTACGTAGGTGCCCAGGACATCGGTCTCGATGAAGCTGTGGCCATGCATGAGTGAGCGGTCCACATGCGTCTCGGCGGCGAAGTTGACCACGGCGTCGGCCTCGCGCATGAGGGGGCGAACGGTGTCGGCATCCCGGATGTCGCCGTGCACGAAGCGGTAGCGGCTGTCGCCTTCGACATCCCGCAGGTTGTCCAGGTTGCCGGCGTAGGTAAGGGCGTCTAGGTTGATGAGGCTATAGTCGTACCTCGACAGCAAGTAGCGGATAAAGTTGCTGCCAATGAACCCTGCCCCGCCAGTGACCAATACAGTCTTCACGCTCGCCGCCTCTAGACTGGTTCCAAGGTTCCAGGGTCCCAAGGTTCGAGCCAACCATGGAGCCATAGAACCTTGGAACCACGGTACAACGCGGCGGTATGGCCTACGGTCTTCATGGCACCCGCACCTTGCTGAAGTCGCCCAGCACCAGATTGTAGCTGCGAGGGCGGCGGTTGGTGCCGCGCAGCTCTACGTTGCGACCGATGAGGCTATGCTCGATGCGATGACCCAGGGTCTCTATCTGCGTGTTCTCCAGCACCACGCTGCCACTGATCTCGCTGTCGCTGATGAGGCAGTCGTGGTAGATGGAGGTGAAGGGGCCGATGTAGGAGCCCAGCACCCGGGTGCGCTCGCCGATGATGGCGGGGCCGTCCACGATGCTATCGACTACCTGGGAGCCCTCCTGGAGCACTACCTGTCCCCGGAGGGTGGAGCCCTGGGCGTTTCCTGCGATGTTCCGCTTCAGGGATTCCAGGATGGCGCGGTTGGCCGCGAGGAGGTCATCGTGCTTGCCCGTGTCGATCCAGCGGCCCCGCACCACGTCGGCGTGGACGTTCAGCCCCTTATCGATGAGGTACTGGATGGTGTCCGTGATCTCCAGCTCGCCGCGGGCCGACGGCCGGATGGCATCCACCGCCTCGAAGACGTGGGAGTCGAACATATAGATGCCGATGACGGCCAGGTCGCTGGGAGGCTCCCGGGGCTTCTCTACCACCCGCACCAGGCGGCCTCCGTCGAGCTCGGCCACGCCGAAGTCCTGGGGGTTCTCCACGGGGCAGAGGAGCACCTGGCAGTGATAGCGCCCCTCCAGAAACGCCTGCACGTACGGCTGGATACCCTCCTGGAGGAAGTTATCGCCCAGGTAGAGGATGAAGGGCGAGGCACCCAGGAACTCGCGGCCGATCTGGATGCCGTGGGCGATGCCCAGGGGCACCAACTGGTCGATGTAGCTGACGGCGGCCCCGAAGCGGGAGCCGTCGCCTACGGTGGCCATCACCTCGTCCTTGGTGTCGCCCACCACGATGGCGATGTCGGTGATGCCGCAGCTCACCAGGTCCTCAAGGGCGTAGAAGAGGATGGGCTTGTTGGCGATGGGCACGAGCTGTTTGGCCCCGGTGTAGGTAAAGGGCCGCAGGCGGGTGCCCTTGCCGCCGCTGAGGATGAGAGCCTTCAGCTTCGACTTCATCGCTCGTTCCCCTTTAGACGAGGAAGGGTTCCGAACCCGCCTCGGAGGCAGGCCGTGCCCTTTCTCTGACCATCCTCGGCACCAGGCCGATGATGGCGTTCCGTCCTACCCCTGCCGCCATTGGCCGCAGGTATTCTAAATCTCGACGGGACGGGCGTGCAACCTGGGTGGCGTTTCGGAAGCGGCTGAGGCGGCTGGTTCATCGCCGCTGCCTGGCTCTGTATACTGGCACTTCGAAGGGCGGCCTTGAATGGAGACGCATCGGTCAGGGAGGTGGCGACGCCGTCGCCACTGATCACCCCCAGGGGCATCCGGCCCTCTGGGAAGAGGAGGAAGCTAGATGGACATATCCGGGAAGACGGCCATCGTCACGGGATCGGCGGTGGGGGTGGGCCGGGCCACTGCGTTGGAGCTGGCCCGGCGAGGGGCCCACGTGGTTATCAATTACTCGCGCTCCGAGGAGGAGGCGCGGCAAACGCTGGCCGAGGTCGAATCGCTGGGGGCCGAGGCGTTGCTGGTGCGGGCGGACGTTTCGCGGGACGATCAGGTGCGGGCCATGGTGCGGCAGACCCTGGATCGCTTCGGCTCGGTCGATGTGCTGGTCAACAACGCCGCCATCACCTACTTCGTGAACTTCGCCGACCTGGACGGCCTGACCGAGGAGATGTGGGACCGCATCCTGGCGGTCAACGTCAAGGGGGTGTTCTTCTGCTCCCGGGCGGTAGCCGGCCCCATGAGGGAGGGAGGGGGTGGCTGCATCGTCAACATCTCCTCGGTGGCCGGGATCCGGGGCGCGGGCAGCTCCATCGCCTACACCGCTTCCAAGGCCGCGGTCATCAACCTGACCATGGCTTTCGCCCGGACGCTGGCCCCGGAGGTGCGGGTGAACTGCGTTGCCCCCGGCTTCATCGACACGCGCTGGCACTGGGGCCGGATGCCCCCGGAGGCCTATGAGCAGGCCAGGGAGCGGGTGGCCCGGGAGACGCCCCTGCGCCGGGTGTGCACAGCCGAGGACATAGCCCAGGCGGTGCTGAGCCTCATCCAGGGGGCCGACCTGGTCACCGGCCAGACGCTGGTGGTGGACGGCGGGAGCACCCTGCGCTTCTAGAGGCTAGAACCTACCCTGCCGTCACATGGCGCCTCTGTTCGGCACGAGGGGCGGGCTCGCTGTATAATTCCACCGGCATTCATGGATGGGGCAGAGGTGACGTTGGCGCGCCCCCTGAGACATGGGCGTGCCGGTAGGTAGTGGGGCAAGAAGGAGGGCCGCTGTGGGAGGCCGAGACTCGAGGGGAAGGCGCAGCGAGGACATGCTGCTCAGGCTTGCGGGAGCCACATTCTTCTGGCGTATGCCTTGGTTCCTGCGCGGGCCCATGCTCGATGCCCTGGGCCGCGATCTGGCTCGGGGAGGGTCACCTGCCGATGAGCCGGACAGGACGTTGCCCGGATCCGATATCAGCGAGGCGGAACGGGAGGCAGCGCTGCGTCTGGAGCAGCAGCGTCGGGCCCGGCATGAGGGATAGGACGACGTGCCGTCAAGAACCTTCCCCGCGCCCCAGGGTGCTACCCCCTCAGCCTGGGATCCAGGATGTCGCGGAGGGCGTCGCCCGCCAGGTTGAAGCCAAGCACCGACAGGGTGATGGCCAGACCGCTGAACACGGCCTGCCAGGGCGAGGAGTAGATGAAGTTGCGGCCCTCGTTCAGCATCTGGCCCCACGACACGCCCGGAGGCGCCAGCCCCAGGAAGGACAGGCTGGCCTCGGCGATGATCACTGCGCCCAGCCCGATGGTGAACACCACGATGATGGGGGCCATGGTGTTAGGCAGGATGTGGATCGCCATGAGCCGCAGGTCGTTGGCACCCAGCACCTTGGCCGCCTCCACGTAGGGTTGCTCCCGCAGGCTGAGGACGGTGCTGCGCACGATGCGGGAGATCTGGGTGATGCCCACGAAGCCCAGGGCGATGATGAGCCAGTGAATCTTGGGCTCGGTGATACTGACGATGAGGATGAGGAGGAGGAGGGCCGGGAAGGCCTGAATAGCGTCGAGGACGCGCTGGAGGAGGATATCAAACCGACCGCTGAAGTAGGCCGAGATGACTCCCAGGAAGGTGCCCGCAACCGTAGCGATGGCCATGGCGCCCACCCCGATACCCAGGGAACGGCGCGCCCCTATGATGACGCGTGCCCACGTGTCCCGCCCCGCGCTGTCGGTGCCGAACCAGTGGTCAAGGGTAGGCGCGCCCTGTCGATCCAGGGTAGTGGGGCTAAGAGCCTCCGGGTTGAAAGTGTCGGGGTCGTAGAGAGGATTGGCCATGCGGAAGACCGCTTCCGGCTTGTACTTGGAGAGGGCGGGTATCTCGACCCCCAGGAGGGGCACCTGCACCCCCGTGGCGAAGGCCGCAGCCAGCGCCATGACTAGAATACAGATGACGCCGAAGGTGCCCAGGGGCTTGCGGATAGCCAGGCGCAGCAACTGCGTGCCCACGCCGACCCGGCGTCGCAGGATCATCTGCTCCTCTAGTGGGATAGCGCGCGGTTCGATCTCTTGTCCCCGTACAGCCATAGCCTCTTATCCGTAGCGGATCCGCGGGTCCAACCAGGCGTAGGATAGGTCCACCACCAGGTTGGTCAACACCAGGATCACGGCGACGAGCAGGATTATGCCCTGCACCACAGGGAAGTCATTCTGCTGCATGGAGATGACCACGAACTGGCCTATCCCCGGGAGCCTGAACATGCTCTCCAGCACCACATTGCCCCCGAACATCGCCGCCAGCATGAGGCCCAGGACCGTGAACACCGGGATCATGGCGTTCTTCAGGGCGTGGCGGGTAATGACGGTGCGCTCACGCAGCCCCTTGGCCCAGGCAGTGCGCACGTAGTCCTGTCGCAGCACCTCCAGCATCTGGGAGCGCAGAAGGCGCATGACCCCAGCCCCGGTAGCGAAACCGCCTGCCAGGCCGGGCAGAAGCATCGACTTTAGGTTCTCTATGGGGTTGCTGAAGAATCCTGCATACGTAGTGATGGGTGGGCTCCAGTTGAACCAGTTGAAAGCCACCAGAAGCATCAGCGTGGCCAGATAGAAGGATGGTATAGCCAGGCCGAGGATGGCCAGGAACCGCAGGATATAGTCCAGCCAGGTATCCTGGCGGATGGCAGAGATGACCCCAATGGGAATGCTGATGATGGCGGCTACCATTACTTGCAGGATGCCCAGCTCGATGGAGGTCCCCCACCGGTCCTTCAGTTCGGACATGACGGAGTTGCGGGTGAGCAGGGATGTACCGAAGTCCAGCTTGACCACGTCTAGGAGGTACTCGCCGTACTGATGGTAGAGAGGCTTGTCCGTGCCCATGATCTTGCGGATCTGGCGAACAGCCTCGTCATAGCCCATGCCTGTGGTGAAGCCCTGGGCGGCCCGGCGCTCGGCCCAGTCAGGCTGGAGGTGGCTGGCCATGAAAACGAAGGTAACGACGAGGAAGAGGACGGGGATGTTCAGGAGCAGACGCCGGGCTATGTACTGCTGCACGCCCTACCCCTCCTCACCGCCGCCATGGGGTAGTCGCAGCAGTCCCCAAGGTCGCTGATGCGGCCCCCTCGATCCAGTCGCATCCGTATCAGCTCGGATAACGTAACACCCACAGAGCCTTGCGGACTCCCCTTGCGGCGGGATGGCAGTGCGGAAATCACGCAGTACCAGTGTATCGGGAAAGGGCTGTGAATCACTTCACAGTATCGTTCCCCATATATAGGGTGAGCTTCCTGTTTTGTCAAGCGCTAAGCTAGGCTATGTCAGGGCGCGCTGCCGTCCCTGGACGCTTTCTCGGCCCGGCGGTAAGATACGTCAGATTGCGGGCTTAGCGATTCCATCGCGCCTGGGCGAGGTGGGCTGGTTGAAGATCTGCTTCCTCATGTACCAGGGCAACATGTACTCCGGGGGCCAGGGGGTTTACACATACTACCTGACTCGGGAGCTGGCCCGCCTGGGCCACGAGGTGCATGTGATCGCTGGGCCTCCGGAACCGGAGCTGGCGGAGGAGGTCATTCCTCACTATCTGCCGAGCCACAGCTACTGGAGCTACTTCTACGACCGGCAGGAGTTCCTGTTCCGTCGCAATCCCCTCAGTCACTTCCACCCAGTGAACTTCTACGAGTTCGTGTCAACGCGGATTGCCCTCTCGTCGCTGCTGCTTAACTTCAGCGTCCGGGCCTACCTGAAGCTGCGGGAGCTCTCGCGGGAGCACCGCTTCGATGTGGTGCATGACAACCAGACCCTCAGCTACGGCATCTGGCTCATGCGGCGCTCGGGCTTCCCGGTGGTGGCCACGGTTCACCACCCGCTCACCATCGACCTGGAGAACGCGCTCCGCCAGGCCAGCAGCCCCTACGAGAAGGCCCGCCGTATCCTGTGGTCGCCCTGGGTCATGCAGCAGGTGGTGGCCCGGCGGCTGGACCGCGTGATCGTGGTCTCTCATGCCTCGGCCAGGTCGGTGGAGCGAGCGTTCCGGGTGCTCCCGGAGAGCCTGCGGGTGGTTCACAACGGCATCGATACGGAGATATTCCGGCCTCTGGATGGGCTGGAGCGCCGCCCAAACGAGATCCTCTACGTGGGCAACTCGGAGGACCGCAACAAGGGAGCCCGCTACCTGCTGGAGGCTCTGGACATGCTCAAGGAGGAGCTGGACTTCCACGTGACCTTTGTGGACAACGTGCGCTCGCGGCTAAAGCTGGCGCCGCGCCTGGTGCGGGATTTCGGCCTGAGCTCGCGGCTGGCGTTCACCGGCCGGGTGTGCAGAGAGGAGCTAGTGGAGCTCTACAATCGGGCCACTCTGGTGGTCTGCCCGTCGCTCTATGAGGGTTTCGGTCTGCCCGCGGCCGAGGCCATGGCCTGCGGGACGCCGGTGCTGGCCACCACCGGGGGAGCCCTCCCCGAGGTGGTGGAGCACGGCCGCACGGGCTGGCTGGTGCCCCCGGCCGATTCCCAGGCCCTGGCCGAGGGCATTCGTCTGCTGCTGGGGGCGCCGGAGCTACGGGAGCGGCTCGCCCGGGCGGGCTGCCAGGCCGTCCGCGAGCGCTTCGGCTGGCGCCGCGCTGCCCAGGAGGTGGTGGCGGTGTACGAGGAGGCGATGGCGGCCCGCCGCTCCTCCGCCCGGCCTGCGAGCTAGGGGGTGAAGGCCTACGCCGGATAACATCGTCAATGTCGACTTTCGCCGCCACTTCCACATCCAGCCCCACGAGCGGGTGCTGGACGTGGGCTGTGGGACCGGACGTCATACCATCGAGGCCTGCCTCTGGCCCTGCCGCGTGGTCGGCCTGGACCTGAGCCGTGAGGACCTGCGCAAGGCCCGCTACATGCTGGCCGACCGTCGGCGTCGCGGGAAGGCCCTGGGCCGCGCCGACTTCGTCATCGCCGATGCGCAGCACCTCCCCTTCAAGGCCGGGGCCTTCGATAAGGTCATCTGCACTGAGACTCTCGAGCACGTACAGGACGACGAGGCGGGCATTCGCGAGCTCCATCGCGTGCTGCGCCCCGGCGGCGACATGGCGATAAGCGTCCCCAGGTACTGGCCGGAGATTGTCTTCTGGAGGCTTTCCTGGGAGTACTGGCACACTCCCGGCGGCCACGTCCGCATCTACAGGCCCGGAGAGATAGAGAGGGCGCTGGCGCGGGCGGGCATCGAGCTGCACACCGTCCGCTATCGCCACTCCATCCAGACCGTCTACTGGTTCCTGCGCTGCATCTTCGGCAAGGACAGGGAGCACTTCATAGTCACCGAGCTCTTCTTCAAGTTCATCAACTGGCACCATCGGGCGCGGCTGCGGCCTCTGGAGCTTCTGGAGGCGATGGCGAATCTGGTCATGGGCAAGGACATGGTGCTGTACGGGCACAGGTCGACCGGGGCCGCCGACCGGCAGCCGGAGCCGGAGGCGGCCGGCGAAGCCTCGCGCCTGGGCGGGCCGCGATGATGAAAAGGGCTCGAAACACCACCGCGGCGAGGGAAACGCCGTCCGCCCCCGGGCGGCCGGAGGCCCGGCCCCGGCTCGACCGCTTCCTTGCCGTCGACCCGGAGATCCTCGGCCTTCGCCCCGGCGACCGCCTGCTGGATGTCGGCTGCGGCACCGGCCGGCACACCCTGGAGGCCAGCCGCTGGGACTGCCGCATCGCCGCTGCCGACCTCTCGCTCCTCGACCTGCTGAAGACCCGCTACCTCCTGGAAATCATGCGGCGGCGCGCCGAGGTGCGGGCAGGCGTCGATTTCATGGTGGCGGACGGCTTTCACCTGCCCTTCCCCGACGCCTACTTCGACAGGGTGATGTGCACGGAGACGCTGGAGCACGTGCGCGATGACCTGGCGCTGGTGCGGGAGATGGCCCGGGTGCTCAGGCCGGGTGGGGCGCTGGCGGTGAGCGTGCCCGACTACTACAGCGAGAGCATGCTCTGGAAGCTCTCTTCGCGCTACCGGAGCATCCCGGGGGGCCACCTGCGCATTTACAGCCGGCAGGGCGTCCTGGGGCTGCTACGGGAGGGCGGCGTGCGGCCCTATGCGGTGCGATTTCGCCACTCTCTGGAGAGCGTGTACTGGCTGCTCGCCGTCCTTTCGGGCGATGACCTGGCCCAGCCGGGGCCGCTGCTGGGCCGGTTGCGGCGCTTTCTCAACTCGGTGAGGAGCCGCCGGTCCAGCTTTGTCAACTGGCTGGATGAGGTGGGCAACTATATCCTGCCCAAGAGCATCGTGGTGTACGGCCGCAGGCTCCAGGGGGCATCCCGGTGAAGATCTGCTTCATCGTCTGCCAGGGGAACATGTACTCAGGCGGCCAGGGGGTCTACCTGCACTACGTAAGCGGCGAGCTGGCCCGCCTGGGCCATGAGGTGCACGTCATCGCCGGGCGGCCCTACCCGGAGGTGGCGGAAGGGGTACACCTGCACAAGCTAAAGACCTTCAGCTTCTGGAGCTTTCTGGACGGACGCGACGAGTACGTCTTCGAGACGAATCCGCTGCTCTTCTTCCACCCGCTGAATCTGTATGAATTCGCCTCCACGCGGGCCACTCTAGCCTCGCTTCTGCTCATGTTCAGCCTGCGGGCCTACGCCAAGCTGAGCGAACTGGAGCGGGACGGCCCCTTCGACCTCATCCACGATAACCAAAACCTGGGCTACGGCGTTCTTCTCATGAAGGCCCGGGGCAGGCCGGTGGTGGCGAATATCCACCACCCTCTGGCCATCGACCGGCACAACGACCTGGCCCAGACCAAGGCCCTGCGCCACCGCATCGGTCGCATTGTCTGGTACCCGTGGCTGATGCAGCGCCTCGTGGCCCACCGCATCGACCGTATCATTACCGGCTCGGCCACCTCCGCTGGGTCGGTCCAGGAGGCCTTCGGCCTGCCTCGGGAGCGTATCGCCGTCATCCACGACGGCGTGGATACGGATGTCTTCCGCCCCCTGGAGGAGGTGGAGCCGGAGCAGGGGAGCATCCTTTTCGTGGGCAACTCCGAGGACCGCAACAAGGGCGCCCGCTACCTCATCGAGGCCCTCAACCTCCTCCAGCACGATGTGGACTTTCGGCTGACCCTGGTGGACCGCAAGATGAAAGATCTTAAGATCGTGCCGCCGCTGGTGTGGAAATACGGCCTCACTCGCCTGGTTGAGTACACTGGCCACCTGTCCACGCCCGAGCTGGTGCGCCAGTACAACCGGGCCCAGGTGTTGGTCTCTCCTTCCCTGTACGAGGGCTTTGGCCTGCCCGCAGCGGAGGCCATGGCCTGCGGGGTGCCGGTCATCGCCACCAGGGCGGGAGCGCTGCCCGAGGTGGTTGAGGACGGCGTGACGGGGCTTCTGGTGCCGCCCGCAGACCCCCAGGCGCTGGCCGAGGCCATCCGCCGCCTGCTGTCCGACCCGGAGCTGTGCCGTCGCATGGGCCGGGCCGGCCGCCGGCGCATCGTGGAGCGGTTCACCTGGCGCGAGACCGCCCGGCGCACCCTGGACCTTTATCACGATGTCCTCTCCGGCCAGCGGGAAGCCCGGGCTGCGGGCCGATCGGCGCCGTGAGGATCTGCTTCCTGCTCCACCAGGGGAACATGTCCTCGGGCGGGCAGGGGGTGTACCTGCACTACCTCACCCGGGAGCTGCTACGTCTCGGTCACGAGGTGCACGCCATCGTCGGTCCGCCCTATCCGGAGGTCTGCGACGGCGTGCGCCTGCACAAGGTACGGACGTTCAGCCACTACCGCCTGACCGAGACCGAGCGCCGCTTCTTCGCAGATCGGCACCCCCTGGAGGCCTTCCTTCCCCTGAACTTCTACGAGCTTGCCACCAGCCGCGCTGGAATGTTCTCGGTGATGGCCGCCTTCAGCATCCGGGCCTACGACCGCTTCCGGGAGCTCGCGCGGGCGCATCACTTCGATGTGGTCCACGATAACCAGGTGCTGGGCTACGGTACGCTGCTGATCAAGGCCAGCGGGGTGCCGGTAGTGGCCACCGTTCATCATCCCCTGGCTATGGACCGGGCCAACGCCATCCGGCAGGGTCGCTCGCTCCACAAGAAGGTCCAGGCTGTCATCTTCTACCCCTTCTTCATGCAGGGCGTGGTGGCCCGGCGGCTGGACCGCGTCGTCAGCGTCTCCGCGCAGGCGGCACGGGCGGTGCGGCGGGCGTTCGCTCTGCCGGAGGAGCGGGTGGTGGTGGTGCACAACGGTGTGGACACGGAGTTGTTCCGCCCCTCCGAGGATGTGCCCAAGCGGACGGGGCACCTGGTCTTCGTGGGCCGCTCGGACGACGCGAACAAGGGCGCCCGCTACCTCCTCGAGGCCCTCGACATCCTAAAGGACGAGGTGGACTTTCGCCTGACCCTGGTGGACGACGTGAAGCAGCGGCTGAGGCTGGTGCCCCGGCTGGTGTGGGAGTTCGGCCTGAGCTCGCGGGTTGATTTCAGCGGGTGGGTATCGACAGAGGAGCTGGCGCGGCTGTACAACGAGGCGGAGGTGGTAGTGTCGCCCTCGTTGTACGAGGGGTTCGGGCTGCCTGCGGCGGAGGCGATGGCCTGCGGGACGCCGGTGGTCGCCACCGGTGCCGGCGCCTTCCCCGAGCTGATCGAGGACGGGGCGACGGGGGTGCTTGTGCCGGCGAGAGACGTGCAGGCACTGGCAGAGGCCCTGCGACGGCTGCTGGCGGACCCGGCGCGTGCCCGGACCATGGGGGCAGCGGCGCGGCAGCGCGTCGCCGAACGCTTCACCTGGCGGCGGGCAGCGGAAAAGCTGGTCCAGCTCTACGAAGAGGTGGGCCGGGAGGCACGCACGAGGTCATGAGGATCTGCTTCCTCCTCCACCAGGGCAACATGTACTCGGGAGGGTTGGGCGTGTACGCGTACCACCTCACCCGCGAGATGGCCAGGCTGGGCAACGAGGTCCACCTGATCGTGGGCCCACCCTACCCGGAGGTAGCCGAGGGCATCCACGTCCACAAGGTCAAGACCTTCAGCGTCATCCGCCTGCTGGAGACGGGGCGATTCTGGTTCTACGGCCGCGAGCCCCTGGAGTTCTTCCATCCCCTCAACTTCTACGAGCTGGCTACCAGCCGCATGGGCATGTTCTCGGTGATGGCCGCGTTCAGCTTCCGGGCCTACCAGCGCTATCGGGAGCTGGCGAGCCAGCATCCGTTTGACATCGTGCACGACGATCAGGGCTTGGGTTATGGAGTACTGCTCATCAAGGCTACGGGCGTGCCCGTGGTGGCCAACATCCATCACCCCCTGTCCATCGACCGGATGAATGCCGTTATGGAGGCCCGCACGCCGGGCGAGAAAGTGCGGCACATTGTGTTCTATCCGTTCTTCATGCAGGAGGTGGTGGCGCGGCGGCTGGACCGCATCATCACGGGTTCGCAAAACTCCGCCGCCTCCATTCAGAGGGCCGTTGGCCTTCCTGCGGAGCGCATCGCGGCCATCCACGACGGCGTGGACACGGAGGCTTTCCGCCCGCACGAGGAGGTGGAGAAGGTCCCCAACTCGCTCCTCTTCGTCGGCAACTCCGAGGACCGCAACAAGGGGGCACGCTACCTGCTGGAGGCGCTGCACCTGGTGGGCGATGAGCTGGACCTTCACCTGACCATGGTGGACCGGCCTAACGCCCAGATGGCTCCGCAGATGGTGGAGCGGCTGGGACTGCAGGGCCGGTTCACCCTCACCGGGCGGGTCTCTCAGGAGGAGCTGGTGCGGCTGTACTGCCGGTCGCAGCTCCTAGTCTCGCCCTCCCTCTACGAGGGGTTCGGCCTGCCCGCGGCCGAGGCCATGGCCTGCGGCCTGCCGGTGATCGCGACGACCGCCGGGGCCTTCCCTGAGGTTATCGAGGACGGCGTCTCCGGCGTGCTGGTGCCGCCGGGGGACGCCCGCGCCCTGGCAGGGGCCATCCGCCGTCTCATGGCCGACCCGCGGCTGCGCGAGCGGCTCGGGAACGCCGCCAGGAAACGCATCGTGGAGACCTTCTCCTGGCGGGAAACGGCGCGGCGTACCCTGGCCCTGTATCAGGAGGTGATATCGGAGAGAACTACTCGTCGGCTGGCGGCTCGATAGGCGTGGTGATGAGGGCCCGGCCGATCCAGAAGGCCACGTAGAGCACGCCCAGAGAGCCCACCATGACGGGGAGAGCCAGTGCCCAGTAGCTCCTGCGCAGCACCGCGGCGAGCAAGACGATGCCCGTCACGATGCTCGTGACGCAGATGATCATGCCGTAAATGTGCGAGCGTTCGGCCATAGCGGCAGCCCTCGTGCATAGTTTGAGCCGACGGGCGTCGGCCGTGGCTAGTTTATAGCAGCGCCCTCCGTGGGTGTCAAACGGCAGCTAGCAGCGAGGACCCTCAGAAGGGCTGCTCTGCGGAAGGTTCCTCGACAGGGCCAGCGCTCGGCACTAGAATAGCCACGGCCGCGCCGAGGACGGGCTCGGCTGCTCCAAGGGCGGTCAGAGAGGAGGATAGGGGTACAGTGAGCACAGCCCTCATTACCGGCATCACTGGCCAGGACGGCTTCTACCTGGCCGAATACCTGCTCTCGCTGGGGTACGACGTGTACGGCATGATCCGGGGCCAGGCCAACCCCAAGCGACCCCTGGTGGAGGAGGCCCTGCCCGACGTGCGGGTGGTGGACGGCGACCTGCTCGATCAGGCCTCCCTCATCGCCGTGGTCCAGAAGGTCCAGCCTGACGAGGTCTACAATCTGGCCGCTATCAGCTTCGTGCCCCTCTCCTGGAATCAGCCCGAGCTCACCGGCGAGATCACCGGCCTCGGGGTGCTGCGGCTCCTGGAGGCTATTCGCCTCGTGAGCGGTGCCTCTCCTTCCCGCTCCCAGAGCGGGCGGCGCATCAAGTTCTACCAGGCCTCCAGCAGCGAGATGTTCGGCAAGGTGCGGCAGACCCCTCAGAACGAGCAGACCCCTTTCTATCCTCGCAGCCCCTATGGGGTGGCCAAGGTCTACGGCCACTACCTCACCGTCAACTATCGAGAGAGCTACGGCCTCTTCGCCTGCAGCGGCATTCTCTTCAACCACGAGTCGCCGCGCCGTGGCCCCGAGTTCTCCACCCGTAAGATCAGCCAGGCCGCCGCCCGCATCAAGCTGGGCAAGCAGAAGGATCTGGTGCTGGGTAACCTCGACTCCCGCCGCGACTGGGGCTACGCTGGGGACTATGTGCGCGCCATGCACCTGATACTCCAGCAGCCCGAGCCCGACGACTACGTGGTAGGCACGGGGGATTCTCACTCAGTGCGGGAATTCGTGGAGCTGGCCTTTCGGCACATTGGACTCCCCTGGGAGGAATATGTCCGCTCTGACCCTCAGTTCATGCGGCCCGCCGAGGTGGATTACCTGCTGGCCGACGCCACCAAGGCCCGTCAGAAGCTGGGCTGGGAGCCTACGGTCTCTCTTGAGGAGCTGGTGCGCATGATGGTGGAGGCGGACTTGAGGGAGCAGGGCGGCTAGGTCGGCGGCTGGCCGGACCGGCGGGCAGACGGAGCCTAGTCGAGATGACCTGCTTGCAGGGTGCGTTCTGACTGCGTAGAATACAGTCCGTCTCTGGCGAGCAGAGGTGCGAGGAGGTGCCCTGATGGCCCACGAGGATGTCTTGGCCTCGGTTCCCCTGTTTTCACAGCTTAAGCGGAGGGACCTGACCCGCCTGGCGAAGGCGGTCGTTTCCCGCAAGCACGCGGCGGGAGAGATAGTGGTGACGGAGGGCGACCAGGCGGCGGGCTTCTTCATCATCACCAAGGGCCGCGTGGAGGTCGTCAAGGGCCTGAAGGGCGAAAAGCCTCAGCAGCTTGCCGTTCTCGGCCCCAGCGAGTTCTTCGGCGAGATGGCCCTCCTGGACGGCTATCTCCGCTCCACTAGCGTGCGGACGCTGGAGGATTCCGAGTTCCTGGTGCTGACACGCTGGGACTTCATGGCGGAGCTGCAAGAGAGCCCCCACATCTCCCTGTCCATGCTGACGGTCCTGAGCCGCCGCCTCCGGGAGACCGAGGCCCGCCTGGGCGACTGAGGGCGACCGGCCAGGGCCCCCTGCCCTCACTCCCTCCAGAAGTGGATGGCCCGCCCGTCCACGGCCAGAGCCGCTTCGCGCACCACCTCCGAGAGGGTGGGATGGGCGTGCACCGCCCAGCCTAGCTCGCCCGAGGTGACCTCCAGAGTGCCGCCCAGTGACGCCTCGGCTAGGAGCTCGGTGGCCTCCGCCCCGATGATGTGGTAGCCCAGGATCTCCCCGTACTCCGCATCGACTACCAGCTTCACCATCCCCTCGCTGGCGCCGATGGCCAGCGCCCTGCCGTTGGCGCGGAAGGGAAAGCGTCCCACCTTGACCTGGTGACCCCGCTCGCGGGCCTGCGCCTCGGTGAGGCCGAGGCTGGCCACCTGCGGCTGGCAGTAGGTGCAGCGGGGCATCTTCTCGTAGTTCAGGTCGGGCGGGTTGAGGCCGGCGATGCTCTCTACGGCGGCCACGCCCTGAGCGGAGGCCACATGGGCCAGCATGAGCTTGCCGGTGACATCGCCCACGGCGTAGAGGCCGGGGAGACTGGTGCGCATGTGCCCGTCGATCTTGACGAAGCCGTTGTCTAGCTCGACCCCCAGCTCCTCCAGGCCCAGGCCCGCGCTGTTCGGGGCCATGCCGATGGCCATAAGGACCCTATCGGCGGCCACTTTCTGCTCGCGCCCGCCCGCGGAGACGGCTAGCCGGGGCTTCCCTCGGCCCTTCCGCAGCCCCTCGACGCGGGCGCCGGTTAGGTACTTGATGCCCTGCTGCCTGAAGGAGCGCTCGAGCTGTCGGCTGATCTCCTCGTCCTCCAGGGGCAGCAGGTGGTCCAGCATCTCGATGAGCGTGACCTGCGAGCCGTAGGCGCGATAGAAGTAGGCGAACTCAGCTCCCACGGGCCCTGCCCCGACGATAGCGACGGACTCGGGGACCTCCCGCAGCTCCAGGGCCTGGCGGCTGGTGATGACGGTCTTGCCGTCGATCTCCACGCCCGGCAGCGAGCGGGCCACCCCGCCCGTCGCCAGGATGATATGGTCCGCCTCGATGCTCTCATCTCCGGGCTCCACGGCCACCTCGTTCCCGCTCTTGAGCCGCCCCGCGCCCTTGACCACCTTCACCTTGTTCTTCTCCAGCAGGAACTCCACTCCCTTTACCATCCGGTCCGCTATCTGGCGGCTGCGGTCGACCGCCTGGCCGACGTCGAGCCTGAGGTTGTCATAGGTGATGCCGAACTCATCGGCGCGCCCGAAGAGGCGGACCAGCTCGGCGTTGAAGAGGAGGGCCTTGCTGGGGATGCAGCCCCAGTTGAGGCAGAGGCCGCCGAGGCGCTCCTTCTCCACCAGGGCGACCTTCAGGCCGAGCTGGGCCGCACGGATGGCGGAGACGTAGCCGCCGGGCCCCCCGCCGATAATCGCCACGTCGTACTTTGGCATCGGATGTGTCCCCACTTCCTAGCGGGATGCTGAGGCCGCCGCCCCCGCCCGTCCATGGGAGAGGCGGACCTGCCGCTGGGCGTGATAGGAGCTGCGCACCAGCGGCCCCGCCTCCACGTGTCGGAAGCCCAGCTCGCGGCCCTGCGCTGCCAACGACTCGAACTCCTCGGGCGGGTAGAAGCGCTCTACCGGCAGGTGCTTCTGCGAAGGGCGCAGGTACTGACCGCTGGTCAGGATGTCGCAGCGGACGGCGCGCAGGTCCGCCATGACCTGAAGGATCTCCTCTCGGGTCTCGCCCAGGCCTACCATGATGCCCGACTTGGTGAGCATGCCCGGATCCAGCTCCTTGGCCCTGGCCAGCAGGTCCAGCGAACGCCGGTAGCGGGCCTTGGGCCGGACGCGCTCGTAGAGCCGGGGGACGGTCTCGAGGTTGTGGCCGAGGACGAAGGGCCTGGCCTCCACCACCGTGGCTAGAGCGTTCCGGTCGCCCAGGAAGTCGGGGACGAGCACTTCTACCCGGCAGCGGGGGTTGTTGCGTCGGATAGCCCGGATGGAGGCGGCGAAGATGTCCGCGCCGCCGTCGGGCAGGTCGTCGCGGTTGACCGAGGTGATGACCACGTAGTCCAGCGCGAGCAAGTCCACGCTTCGGGCCAGGCGATACGGTTCGAGGTAGTCGATGCCACGGGGCCGCCCCGAGGTCACCGCGCAGAAAGCGCAGCTACGGGTGCAGACGTCGCCCAGGATCATGAAGGTGGCGGTGCCCGCGTTGAAGCACTCGCCGATGTTGGGGCAGCGGGCCTCTTCGCACACGCTGTGGAGCTGATGCGTCCGCAGGAGCCCTTTGATGTGCTGGTAGCGCTCGCCGGCGGGGAAGCGCACCTTGAGCCAGGGCGGCAGGCGCTCTGCGGAGGGCTGCCGGGCTTGCGGACTCACGAGGGCGCTCCTGCCGGCACCCGGCCCGGCTCTGCCTCCGTTATCGATAGCCCGAACCGGCTGGCGAAGGCGGAAACGACGGCCTCGGCGGCTTCATCCATGCGCACCGGACGCCCGAGCACGCGCCGCACCGAGGTGACGCCGGCGTCGGCCAGCCCGCAGGGGACGATGTGACGGAAGTAGGCCAGGTCGGGGTCCACGTTGAGGGCGAAGCCGTGCGTGGTCACACCCCGCGATACGTGCACGCCGATGGCGGCGATCTTCTCGTTGCCCACCCAGACGCCGGTGCGGCCCTCCACCCGACCTGCTTTCACGCTCAGGGCGGCCAGCGCCTCGATGAGGGCGGACTCTAGGGTGCGCACGTACCAGAGGGGCCCGCCGCCCCACCGCTTGAGGTTCAGGATGGGGTAGCCCACGAGCTGGCCTGGACCGTGATACGTCACGTCGCCGCCCCGGTCCACACGGTACACCTTCGCACCCAGCCGGCCGAACGACTCCCGCGCGAGCAACAGGTGTTCCTCCCTGGCGCGCACGCCCAGAGTATAGGTGGGCGGGTGCTCCAGCAGGAGCAGCCAGCCTCCGGAGCGCCCCTCGCCTACCTCTCGGGCCAGGCGCTTCTGAAGCTCCCAGGCCTCCAGGTAATCGACCAGGCCCAGGCGGAGGACGGTGCAGGAGTCAGTCATCATCGGGCAGCTACGGCAAACGTGAAAAGCACTGACGGCTGCGGAATCGCGTTCAGATCATAGCACACGCCCGGGGCACACCGTATGCCCTCCGTCCGTGCCCTAGCCCACCGCCAGCTCCACCACGTGCGCCGAGTGCGGTGGCAGCTCCACCGTGCACCGCCCGCTCAGTCCGCTCAGCGGGTGCTCCGTCAGGGTGACTGTGTCGGGCTTCTCGAACGTGTTGGTGGCAGCCGCGTCCGGCCCGTCCACGCTGTAGCGGATGCCCTCGGCGGCCACACGCGCCTCGGCGACGTGCAGCGCCAGGCGCAACCCCTCCTCGCGGTGAAAGTTGACGCAGGAGATGTAGAGACGCCGTGCCTCTTCGTCGATGGTCGCCGAGGCGTCGAGGTAGCCCACGCCTTCTCCCTCCAGGACCGCCGTCTCGAACGTGTCGGACTCGACCCAAGCGTCCAGGGCCACCGGTCCGCTGCGCTCCCGCTGCATGACCAGCGGATAGTAGATGGTCTGGAGGAGCAGCCCGTCAGGCCTGGTGAGGATCGGCGCCAGGACGTTGACCATCTGGGCCATGTTGGCGATGCCGATGGCCTGGCAGTTCCGCTGGAGCATGTTCAGGAAGGCGGCCACGCAGAGGGCGTCGGTGAGGTCGTACTGCTCGTCCAGCAGGGGATCCTCTCGAACTGCCGCTGCGAAGGTGCGGTGCCACGAGTTCCACTCGTCGAAGGCGATGCGGATGGGCCGCTGGATGCGGTAGCGCCGCCGCGCCGCATCGATGAGGTGCCAGAGGTCGCGGACGTACCGCTCCTCCCGCGCAGGCCAGGCCAGCAGCGAGTAGTAGGGGTCATCCGGCTGTGGCCGGAAGTAGGAGTGAACGGAGATGTAGTCGATGTAGCGCCCCGCTGTCTTCAGAACCTCCCAGTCCCACTCGGGGTCGTGGGCGCCGCAGGCCACCAGCTTGATGCGCCCATCTGTCCAGCTCATGAGCTTGGCGAACTCGCGGGCCTGCTCGGCATACTGAGCCGCGGACTTGTGGCCGATCTGCCAGAAGCCGTACACCTCGTTGCCCAGGCCCCAGTAGATGACGTTGTGGGGGTCGCCGTATCCGTGGCGGCGGCGGAGCTCGGCGTAGCGGCTTTCGCCCTGACCGTTGCAATACTCGACCCAGGCGGCGGCCTCGTCCATGCTGCCGGTGCCCGTGTTGACGCAGATGTAGGGCTCGGTGCCCAGCAGCCGGCAGTACTCGATGAACTCGTCCGTGCCGAAGCGGTTGCTCTCCGGCTTGCGCCAGGCCCGGTCGAACGTCGCCGGACGCTCCTCAGCAGGGCCGACGCCATCCTGCCAGTGGTAGCCGGAGACGAAGTTGCCGCCGGGCCAGCGCAGGATAGGGGGCCCCAGCCGTCGCGCCGCCTCCAGTACGTCCCGCCGGTAGCCCCGCTCGTCTGAGAGAGGCGAGCCCAGCTCGAAGATGCCCCCGTAGATGCAGCGGCCCAGGTGCTCGATGAACTGCCCGTAGACCATGGGGTCTACAGGACCGATCCGACGGTACGGGTCGATGCGTAGGGCCGCGTCGATCATGGCGAAACCTCCCATCGAGCGTGGCCGTTGGAGCGAGGGCAGACGTGGCCCTCGGGGTCGATAGGGCCATCGCACAGGGGACAGAGAGGGCGGCCCGCCGCTGCGGCCGCGTCCGCCATGTCGCTAAAGGCCCGCGCCTGCTCCTGGCTGGCGCGACAGATGAAGAAGGGCGGGCTGTCCTCCTTCTCCTCTTCCTCCATTTCATAGGCGAAGAGGATAAGTGTGGCCTCCGAGTCATCGTAGCCCAGGCCCAGCCGACCTACCTTGAAGTCCACCGAAGGCTGAGAAGGAAAGTCAGGGGAGAGGGCCGGCGGCGGGCGCGGCTCCGTCACCTCGCCTCCGGAGAGCTGGGCCAGGATCTGACGGATGGCCAGACTGAGGGCGGCCAACTGCTCCTTCTCCAGCCAGATGGAGGCCGTATCGGTCTGGTTGCGGATGCGCAGGCGAAAGGTGCGCTGCCCGGGCTGTCCGATGGCCTCCGCCTCGAAGGTGTCTACCTTCTCGAAGTCATGCATGTGGGCCTCGGTGGCCTCCTGTAGCGCTCATTATGATGAAGCCGGAGGGCACTGGATGGAGATCAGGGTCGGATCGGGACTCTAGGGCATGATACTACGGCTCGCGGCGCTGTCAACGGTGCCGCCGGATTCAGGGCCTGTTGAGCGATGCCCTTGCGCTCACCTATGAGCAACTGATCTCCTGCAATTCGGGCTGATAAAGTGTTCCTCTTGGTGATGCGTCGGCGAACACCGTGCGCCTGCCTCTCCGGATTCTGAAACAGCAGGTGAGATGCTGACCACTCACCGCAAAGATCTCGATTCTGACCTCCCAAGCCTCAGCAGCGTCGAGCAAGACCTGATATTTGCCGCGAAACAGGTCGTTGCCGTAGACGACAATGCCCGCCTGGTCGTTGTTCTCGAACGCCAGCACATCTAGGTCGCATTCTGTCGCGAAGCTAGCAACTTCCTTTCCGCCATATCTTGATGACCATTGGAGAAGGCCGGCAGGGAATTGAAGTGATGGAATCTGCCGTATGATCGATTGGTCGCTGGTTGGCTCAATACTGATCAAGCGACCACGTGCATCATCCACATGCCCGATGCCATTCGTTACCCGCAAAATGACATATGCAGCCACCTCATCGCCCCTTGGTCCGTACTGACGGTCTACATCGATAATCGGCGCCGCCGTGAATTCGGCTGCTGCTGGCAGCGCTCGCTGGGGCCTAGTATCGAAGTATGCATGAATGACAAGGGCGACGATCGTTACTGGCAACAAGACCAGGGGGATCAGGGTGAGATGATCGTTCAAGAAGACAACTAGCCACTCAATCGCCTCAAGCAGCGGCCCACTATTGTCATCAATTCGCCTATTGAGCCAATCCGCTAAGCGCTGTTGGGTGAGCCACCATATGATCGCAACGACCACTAGCGGCCCCCAAATTCGGAGCGGGCGGCGCTTCGGGTTGAGCATGCCACGCAGCCAATGGAGGATTCTTGTGCCCATGCCCGCAGTCTACGCCGCTTTGCGTCAAGTAGACAACGCGGGAATCTGGTTCATGGAGACCCTTCGCTTTGCTCAGGGTGACAGGACAGAAGGGCTTATCAGCAGATCCTTCATCCGGCGTTTGGGTGTGCTACACTCGGCGGGAAGCTGGATGTGCGGCATTGGTGAGGATGCATGCTAGGGGAGCGGGTGGAGACCTTCGCCGAGCTGGAGCCGATCTTCCATCCCCGGGCCATCGCGGTAGTGGGAGCCTCGTCCAGGCCCGAGAGCCAGGGCTACGACTACGTCCGCTGCCTCCTCGACCACGGGTATCGGGGACCCATCTACCCCGTCAACCCCAACCTGGATGAGGTGCTGGGCGTGAAGGCCTACCCCAGCCTCCGCGACGCGCCCGGCCCGGTCGACTACGTCATCTCCTGCATTCCCGCGTCCGGCGTGCTGGACGTGATGGAGGACTGCCGCCACAAGGGGGTGAAGGCCATTCACCTCTTTACCGGCCGGTTCAGCGAGACCGGGCGCGAGGACGCGGCCCGCCTGGAGCAGGAGCTGCTGCGGCGCG
>Ga0209979_1000644_pt1 | contig 44888 bp, 41 predicted proteins | sample AnhtaG_FD_183114 | JGI IMG/M metagenome (GOLD analysis project Ga0209979, IMG submission 183114) | Deep subsurface microbial communities from Anholt, Denmark to uncover new lineages of life (NeLLi) - Anholt_01485 metaG (SPAdes) (version 2) | ecosystem: Environmental > Aquatic > Marine > Oceanic...
GTCCGCTGCCACCAGTGTCGGCGGCGGTATTGCACCCCCTCTCCGTGGTGGGGTGACCAGGATGACCTCCTTGACCCCCGCTACTTTGGCAGGGATCGCCGTCATCAATACCGTCGATGGATAGCACGCCGTGCCCCCAGGCACATATATGCCCACCCTATCCAGGGGGCGGAGGATTTGCCCTGTCCCTCCCTCCATGAATTCCTTAAAGCCATGGCGCATCTGGGTGAGATGGAAGGAGCGCACCCTTTCCGCGGCAATCTCAAGAGCCGAGATAAGCTCTTTGTTCACCTTTTTATAGGCTTTGTCGATCTCCTCTTTGCTTACCTCGAGGGATTTAAGCGCCACCCCATCGATCCGTCTGGTATATTCAAAAAGGGCGGCATCCCTTCTTTCGCGCACCTCAGCGATGATCCTCGCCACCGCCTCCTCGGGGGTGAGCTCCTCGCCAAAGACCCCTATTATCCCTTGTTTTATTTGCGGGGGAACTTCGCCGAGCTCGAAGGGGGAGCGCCGCAAAACAGCCCTAGCAGCTTGAAAATCCCTAATTATCTTCACCTAAATACTCCTTGGCTACCGCCACCGATTCAGTTATTGCTTTTTCCCTAAAAGCGGTGAGTCGCTCTTGGGTGACATACTGGATGGCCCACTCCAATCTAGCAGGCATTGAGGAAAGGAACTGCTCCAACTGCTCAGCATCGATCTTCTCCCGGGGGAGGAAGAACCTCTGGGCAAAGAAGCGGAAGAAGGCCCAGGTTGGTTCGCGGGTGGCGGCAGTGCAAATAAAGTCTCGCCACCCCTGCAAAGTAGGACCGTCAATAAAACCAATATCAACCCTTGGCTCCCAATCGCAGATTTGCCCCCGAATCTCCTCCATCCTCCTTTTATCCTCCCGCTCTCTGCGATCGAGCTCGAACTGGAGCACTCTGTCCAGCATGTTGGCCATAGGCTCCCCGCTAAGAGGCGAGGAACTGCTGAAGAAAGGGCGATAGATGTCAACAATCCAGATCTCGTCGCTGACGAGGTGGGATAGATAGCCCGAAACAAAGGACCTCGTTTTGGCATCAAGTTTGCTTCCCTGAGCAAGATTGGGATGAGCCTTAAAGATCAGCATTGCCCCACTCTCCAAGCACTCCTTCTCCAGGTCGAAAAAATGGGTTTCCTCTCGAGAGACGCCTATAATTAGGTGCACATCGGGCAAGGTGGCGCCGATAAGGTAGCTGCCCAGATTTTGGTCTATTATAGAATGGTGAAGCAGCTCTGCCGCCTCTTTAGCAATGCCTAGATGGAGACAAAGTGGAGGCATCTCTTTTCGACCTTCAGCCTTTACTTTTTAGAAACCCTCTTTGGCTGTCTTTTCCATGATTTTGATGATATGCTTTATTCTTTCCTTCTTTAATGGATCGGATAAAGCCTGCCTATTGCCGATAAGGCATGCCGAGGACTCAAAAAGGGTGTCGATAGTTTTAAGCTTGTGCTTGGTTAAGGTTTCCCCTGTCTCGGTATTTTCGATGAGGAGGTCGGCATCTTCGGGGAGGAAGGCCTCGCTCGCTCCCCAGGTGGGAATTATCTTATAGCGCTCCAGGTGCTTATCCCTCGCATACTTGTCAGCGATATTCACATACTCTGAAGCCACCCTTATCGTGGGAAGCAGCCCTCCCCTCACCAGGTCCTTCAACTCAGCGACATTATTAACGGGCAAATCCTCGCTGACCACGGCCACAATAGTCACCCTTCCAAATCCCAGATCCAAGATTTCCTCCACCGGGCTTGAAGGGAATCGATAGAGATGGTCTTTAAGCCAGTCCTTACCGGTGATTGCCAGATCGAAGCTCTCATTTGCCACCTGGAGGGGCATATCCTGAGGTCTGATCACCTTAACGGTGACACCGTTAAGCTCCAAGGTAGGTCGGCGAGTTTCCAATACCTCAGAATAGCCACCGATCTTAAGCCCCGCCTTTTTGAAGAATTCCATGGTGGGGCGTTGCTGGTGACCATCGGGCAGGGCAAGACGAACCATTTTTTCGCCCTCAGCCGCTTTTTCGAAAATTATGCCGATAATGGCAGGCAAAGGCGATTCCTCCTCAATTTCTACCTCTGAGGGGGAAAGATAGCTCAATAGAATGCTCATATCAGCCTTTGCCAGGCTTTTCCTGTTGGCGATTAAGAAAGCCCTGGAGGCGAGAACCCTGGCTAGCGGGACCAGATCGTGATCGGCAAGTCTATCCACCGAAGTTTCGGCGATTATCGCCAGATCGGCGCTCTCCGGGGGATAGGCCTCGGCAGCCCCCCATATGGGGAGGATCTTAAATCTCCTCAGGCGTAACCTGAGGGCGAAGGATTCCGCCAGGTTCTGGTACTCGCTGACGATGCGCGCCGTTTCAAATCCACCCTCTATCTCCCTCACTGAGGAGACCCCGGCATACCTGCTGGCGACCACATACAAATCGCTTTTGCCATAACCCAGATCTCCCACCTTCACCAGGTCGTCACTGGGGTACTTAACCAGAAGCTCCTCCACCCAGTCCAGCCCGCATATCCCCAAATCATAGTTGCCGATAGCCACCTGAATAGGGATATCCTTCTCTTGAAACACCTTAAGAAAGAGGTCAGCGAACGTGGTGGATTTAGGGCGATAGGAACGCGAACCCTCGTCATAGTCCAAAAGTCCCAGTCCCGCCCTTTGGAGCAAAGCGGCGGTATCGTCCACAAGTCGCCCCTTTGGCAAGGCCAGCTTCACCTCGACCCCTCCACTATCTTTAGAATTCCCGCTTGAGAGGCTACCTCACTCCTTTTCCCTGTAGCCTGGTCGACCAGTTGGAAGGGACCTTCCCTGGGCACCGAGAGAAGCCACCGATAATCGCTCACTGTTTTGCGGCCCAGGTCTAGCTCGGTGAGATAGCCTTCTTCTCTCAAAAAGCGGGCAACCTCAAAGCAAGACTTCAACCCCTTCACATCGCTGCCCTCGGGGCGGACCAGGATCCTGTGGTAAGATGGCTGCTCCCTCTTTAGGAGATCCATCAATTGGTCCATATATAGAGCAAAACCCGAGGCGGGAACGGCTCCTCCCCCCACCAGCGGAATCAAATCATCGTATCTCCCCCCTCCCCCCACCCTCTCCGCCAAGGCGTAGAATTGAAACATGACCCCGGTATAGTATTCAAAACCCCTCCCTGAGGCGATATCGATTTGGTAGGGGCAATCCAGGGCGCTGAGAAGCTGGGCGATATTGGTCAGGTTATTAAGGCTGGGCTCGAGTCCGGGCAAGGCTTTCCCCAGGAGAGCCCTGACATTTTCCAGAAAGCCAGGCGAGCTCCCTTTGACATCCAGCAAAAGGGGCAAAGCCCTCTTTAGGTCCACATCCTCGGTCTTTATTTCACCCAGCGCCTTTATATTCCCCTCCAGAATCTGGTCGAATATTTCGGTCTGCTCCGCTGACCCCAGTCCCAGCTCCCCCAGTAGTGCCTTAATCAAGCCAGCATGGGATAGCCTTACCTCCACAGGTATCCCTAATTTCTCCACGACCTCCAAGGCGAGGAGGATTAGCTCCACGTCGGCCAGGGGCTGGCTGCTTCCGATGAGCTCAGCGCCACACTGCCAGCGCTCCCTTCTCTCCGCGCCCGTTTCCTCGAAGGTGAAGGTGTTTTCCACGTAGAAAAGCTTCGTTATTTCGCCACCCTCGAGGTTTTCCAGGTAGAGTCTTGCAGCGGGGATCGTGCCATCCGGCCTCAACACCACCCGCTCCCCACTCCAGCCATCCCAGTCCAGGAAGGAGTAAACCCTACCCAGCATGCCCGGGGTCAGCGTCCCGGTGGCGGTAAAAAGGTGGAGATACTCCAGTGTTGGCGTTCTTACCTCTTCATAGCCCCATCTCAGGCAACAGCCTCGAAACATCTCTTCGATGCGCCGAAACTTCGCCATATCCTGGGGGAGCAGATCCCGCATCCCTTTACACCTGGGCACTCTCATTGCGGCCACCTTTCAAAATACTCAAGCTATTCTACACCAATCCGGCTCAGCCTTCAACAACGGGGCTCGATTGCAAAAAGACCACAACCCCTCTATAATGATTGGATATGCGGAAGGTTTTTTTAATTGGACTGCTGCTGCTTGGGCTCTCCCTTCTAATATCGGGGGAGGTGAGCGCAGCCAACCCGGGCATCGATGTCCTCAGGGTCGACGGGACGATCAACCCCGTCCTTGCTGGCTACATTGACAGGGGTATCGGGCTTGCTGAGGAGCATGGAGCTGTCTGCATCATTGAGCTCGATACACCGGGTGGGCTCGATACCTCGATGCGCGACATCGTGCAGAGCATACTCGAGGCCGATGTCCCCGTAGTGGTCTATGTGCCCCCTGGGGCAAGGGCTGCCTCAGCGGGAGCCTTTATCACCATGGCGGCTCACGTGGCAGCGATGGCACCGGGAACGGCTATTGGCGCCGCCCACCCTGTTGCCATCGGCGAGGACGGGATGGATGAGGCCATGGAGGAGAAGGTGGTCAACGACGCCGTGGCCTATATCAGAAGCATCGCCGAGATGAGAGGTCGCAACGCCGACTGGGGAGAGGCTGCGGTGAGGGAAAGCGCTTCGGTAAGCGCTGAGGAGGCCCAAGCGCTGGGGGTCATCGATATCGTTGCCGATAGCCTGGATCAGCTCGTCTCCCAGCTTGATGGATGGCAGGTAACGCTCTTAAGCGGGGGGGTGGTCACCCTGGATACCGGGAATGCCGACATCAACTATATTGACATGGGGGCCACGGAGCGGTTTATGTTCACCATCTCAGACCCCAACATCGCCTATATCCTTTTGACCCTGGGAATGATGGGGATTTTTTTCGAGCTTGCCAGTCCCGGGTCGATCTTTCCCGGGGTTGTCGGTGCTATCTGCCTTTTACTTGGTTTCTATTCTCTGGGGATGCTCCCCGTTAACTACGCTGGGGTGCTACTGATCGTTCTCGCCTTTGGCCTCTTGGTAGCCGAGGTTTTCATCACCAGTCACGGTTTGCTTGCCCTGGGGGGCATTGCCTCTTTGACCATAGGCTCGATGATCTTGATGGGCAGTCCCCTATTTCAGATAAATAAAGGTCTCATCGCCGGGGTGGTGATCGTCATCGCTGCCTTTTTCGTCTTCGCCGTAGGGGCAATCGTGCGCACCCATCGAACGCGGCAACAGACAGGGCGAGAGGCGATGGCGGGTAAGGTGGCGGTGGCCAGAACACCCCTCGACCCCACAGGCACCGTTTTCGTGCACGGGGAGCGCTGGGAGGCAACAGTGGATGAAGGGAGAGTGGAGCCCGGAGAGGAGGTGGTGATAACCAAGGTCGATGGCTTGAAGCTGAGGGTGACCAGGAAAAATAAAAAGGGAGGTGAAGAAAAGTGAATTGGATATTACTTGGCTTGGTAGCCTTTGTGCTGCTCATTATACTGCCGGCTGCCATAAAGATCGTGTACCAGTATGAGGCTGGGGTGGTGTTTCGGCTGGGTCGACTGGATAAAACGAGAGGGCCCGGGATACGCCTCATCATTCCCTTCCTTGACCGCATGCGCAAGATAGACACCCGCACCGTCACCATGGATGTCCCCTCGCAGGAGGCGATCACCAGAGACAATGTGACCCTCAAGGTGAACGCCGTGGTCTACTTCAGGGTGATGCACCCCGAGGCTGCCGTGGTCGAGGTCTATGACTACAGGCTGGCAACCTATCAGATCGCCCAGACCACGCTGAGGAGCGTGCTCGGTCAGTCCGAGCTTGACGAACTGCTGGCGCAGCGTGAGAAGCTGAATCAGACGCTGCAGCGGATCATCGATGAGCAGACGGAGCCCTGGGGGATCAAGGTGAGCGTGGTGGAGATCAAGGATGTGGAGCTTCCCTCTACGATGCAGCGGGCGATGGCGGCGCAGGCTGAGGCAGAGCGCGAGAGGCGAGCCAAGATCATCCACGCCGAGGGCGAGTTGCAGGCTTCCGTGAAGCTGGCTGAGGCGGGCAAAATTATTGGCGCGGAGCCGACAACGCTGCAGCTGCGCTATCTCCAGACCCTCACCGAGATCGCCACGGAGAAGACCAACACCCTGGTATTCCCCTTGCCCCTGGACCTGCTCAGCGCCTTCATGGGCAATCGAAGGGTTGGTGGGGGAGGGGGACAGAGCACCTAAGCCTGGAGTTCAAAGTGGGCAATTCCAAGGTAAAAAGGTAGGGGCGCCGCTAAATTTAACCGGCGCCCCTATGTGATGGCTCACTTTGAAGCTGAGTGCAATCCTGGCTTGCGTCAAAGCCTAGGGTGCTTGCTCGATTTTGGGCCTTACCTCCTCAATGGCCTGGCTCAAGTCCTGAAGAGCTGCCTTGAGCTCCTGATAAGGGATAAGCCCCACCTTGGCGCGCAACGCTTTGATCTCCTGAAGCAGCTGACGGTAGGTGGCGTCCTCTCCGCCCAGCGACCTCATCGGCTCTTGCCTTTCCTCATTAAGGAGCAGGGTGGCAACATCGGGGCGAGCGTAGTGCCCCACCACGTCCACCCATCGCTTGGCGCGGACTACCATGTCCAGGTCGATGTCGGCGTAAAGGATGGTCTCCTCATCATAGACAGGCCCGGCCAGATACTCCCCTAGAGGGCTGATGATAGCACTGCCACCGTTGACAGCCCACGAGGTCCGCTCCTTGAACGGAAAGCTATCCGGCACCATATCCTTGGTGATGTAGCCGCAGGCGACAATGACGAAGGTCTGGCCCTCATAGGCGTACTGGCGGCAAGCGGCATCTATGACCCTGTTGATGAATGTCTGGGCTGGCCACACTGCAGCGTGGACCTGCTCCCCCTTGGCAAACAGGGCATACTTGGAGAGGGGCATGTGATGTTCGAAGCAGATGAGACCACCGAGCCGGCCGATGTCGGTATCGAAGACCCTCAGGTCGCTGCCGTCGCCTCGCCCCCAGACCATGCGCTCGAGAAGGGTGGGGACGAGCTTGCGGTGCTTGCCCATGATGTGGCCCTCCCTATCGATGAAGAGGAGGGTGTTATATAGAGAACCCTTGTACTCGGGGTCCCTCTCATTGAGCCCCATGACCACATAGGCACCGGCCCTCCTCGCAGCCTGGCACAGGCTCTCGGTGGCAGGGCTGGGGATCTCCACTGAGTTCTTGAAAAGCTGGAGAAAGACCTCGCTCAGGGTTATATCCGGCTCCTGCCTCCAATAAGGGTAGGTGGGGATCCAAGTCTCGGGGAATACGATCAATTGCGCCCCGTTGCCTGCTGCCTCCTCTATCAGCCGGCAGCCCTTCTCCACCGTCGCCTCTCGGTCAAGAAACACCGGCGCCGCCTGAACCGCAGCCGCCTTGAATTTGGGAAATTCATCCCCCATCTTACACCTCCTTGATTTTCTCATCTAGGCGTGGGCGATCAGCCCCCCATCGACGACGAAGATCTGCCCGGTCACATACTCGGAGGCATCGGAGGCTAGATAAACCACCAGAGAGCCGATGTCAGCGGGGCGACCGCGGCGCTTTAGCGGGATGTAGCGTAGCAGGGGGTCCTTTTGACCCTCCTCCTCGCTGACTCCCTCCTCGGAGAACCACCCGGGACCTATGCTATTAACCCTGATATTCTCCCTCGCCCACTCCAAAGCCAGGGCCTTGGTGAACTGAAGGATGCCACCCATGCTGGCGCAGTAGGCAGCGCTATTGGCTACGCCTCTCAGGGCGAGGCCGGAGGCGATATTGATGATTCTCCCCTTCTTTTGCTCCATCATATGCTTGCCCACAGCCTTGGAGCAGAGAAAAACCGAGGTCAGGTTGGTCTCGATCACCCGCTTCCATTCCTCCTCGCTCACCTCAAGGAAGGGTTTGGCAAACTGAAGCTCAGCGCCATTTACCAGGATGTCGATCTTAGCGAACTCGGCAATAGCCCGTTCCACCATCTTCTGGATCTCGGTGGACTTGGTGACATCGGTAGGGATAGCCATTGCCCTTCGCCCCAGCTGACGCACCTCCTGGGCGGTCTCCTCGATCCCCTTTTGATTGCGGGCGGCAAGGACAACATCAGCACCTGCCTCAGCCAAGGCCAAGGCTATATGTTTGCTCCAGGCTCGGCCATCCCCGGTGACGATGGCAACCTTCCCTTGAAGATTGAATTCCTCCATATTAGTCCTCCTTTATAGGGATAACGGGGGCATATCCGGTAGGGGCGTAGCCTCCAGCAAGTCCACCACCATCGATGATAAATACCTCCGCCGTGATGTAATCGGAGGCGCTGGAGGCCAGAAAAACGGCCAGGGGACCGATTTCATCGGGAGAGCCAATCCGCCCTACAGGGATGAAGCGCCCCCTCTCGGCGAAGAACTCCCTCATCTCCGGGGTTTCCAGGGCAGCGGTGGCGAAAAGACCAGGGGCAATGGCATTGACCTGGACATTGTCCCCAGCCAGAGACAGGGCCAGCGACCGCGTAAGCTGAATAACCCCGCCCTTGGCGCAGCAATACATGTAGTTATGCCGACCACCCCTCAACCCCCACCCCGAGGCAACATTGATCACCTTGCCGCTCTTTTGGGCCACCAGATGGGGGGCCACCGCCCTGGAGCAATAGAAGGCCCCGCTGAGATTGGTGTCGATCCCCAGACGCCAATCATCGTCGCTGATGTCCCAGATCGGCCTGGGAACGTCTCCCCTGACGATGCCTGCATTGTTGACCAGAATATCTATCCTCCCAAGCTCTGAGAGGGCTCTCTCCACCATTTGGTTAACCTGACGGGAATCTGTGACATCGGTGGGGATAGCGAGCGCCCTTCTCCCCAGCTCCCTCACCTCGGCTGCCGTCTCCTCGATAAGCTCCACGCGGCGGGCGGCAGCAACAACATCAGCACCAGCCCTTGCCATCGCCAGGCACATCGCTTTGCCCAAGCCGCTGCCCCCTCCGGTAACGATAGCCACCTTCCCCTCCAGACTCAGTTTCTCAAGAACCATAACATACCTCCCAATTCTTTACTGTGACCTACACCTGCAATGTGACATCCCCTGCCACAATGGTCAGCAGACTCCCATCGGGGCGTCGCAGAAGCAAATTTCCATCGTCATCTACCGACTCAGCATAGCCTTCCTCAACCATTTCACCGTATCTCACCGTTACTCGCTTTCCCAGGGTTTCCAGGCGCTGCCGCCACAGCTTATCGATAGGCTCCCCCTGGTGCAACGCGCTGTAGAGCTCTTCAAATTCGCCAAGCAGGGAGCGCAACATCTCCAAGCGGGAAACCTCTTCCTTGAGCACCTCCCGAAGGCTGGTGGCGGTTTCCGAAATCTCAGGGATGGACGAGGGGTCAAGATTCACATTTAGCCCAATGCCAAGGATCGCCGAATTGACGGTTTCATCCTGAACATCGCTCTCGATCAAGGCACCGCTCACCTTCTTGCCCTCGATGAGGACATCGTTAGGCCACTTTATAACAGGCCTCAGGCCAGTGACCTTCTCAATGCTGTGGACGACGGCTAAGGCGGCAGCCATGTTAAGGCGAGGAAGCTGGTCCAGGTCTGGGTGGAGGATGATCGATAATAGGATGCTGCTCTCGGCAGGGGCCCACCACCTTCGACCAAGGCGCCCCCTGCCAGCGGTCTGATGGTCGGCAATGACAATAGTGCCCTCCTCAGCCCCCTCCCTCACCGCCTGCTTTGCCACATCCATGGTGGAGGAGGTGACCGGGTAGTAGAGGATATTTTGACCGACGAGCTTTGTCCTCAGCTCCCGATGCAGGGAGGCCACCGAGAGGTCCTTCTCTAGATGTTTCATCTTCACCGAAAAATAAAGCAGCATGCTTTCGGGATATGCTGCTTTCGGGGCCAAGTAGACCTATAAGCCGAGTTCTGTACTCCGACCCGTCGGAGCGGTGACCATCTATCTAGCCCCGATGTTACCATCGGGGTCAAGCGACCAACCCGAGGAAACTAGCCGGGCGTCCTTATGTCCTCCTATTCGGTCTTGCTCCGAAGGGGGTTTGCCCAGCCAACTGGTCTCCCAGTTGCTGGTGAGCTCTTACCTCGCCATTTCACCCTTACCGCGAAAGCTCACCCAGCCAAATCTTAGATTTGCCTGGGAACCCAAAAGCGGCGGTATGTTTCTGTGGCACTTTCCGTCCCCGACAATTTACATTATCGGGGCCTGGGCGTTACCCAGCCTTCTGCCCGGTGGAGCTCGGACTTTCCTCCCGCCTGAGGCGGGCGGTCACCCGGTCTACTTGGCCCGATGACAGTTTACTATGGAAGCGAAAACAAGTCAATAAATCTACTTCCTCTCCACCTTTGCCAAAAATTCCAGCACTGCCTGATGGAACCTAACAAGTCAATCGCTAGCTTTAGTCAGCGCCTCACGGCTTAAGGCATCTGCTTTGTTTTGCCCCCCGGGGATGTGGACGATGCGATAGGATTGAAATTTCCCCGTTAGCTGATGGACTTGCTCAAATAGAGGCTTCAGTCCTGGATTCTTTACCCGGTATTCGCCCCTGATTTGCTTCACCACAAGCTCCGAGTCGGACCTGACCTCGATATGTTCTGCACCCATTTTCGCTGCTGCCTCAAGCCCCCTGATAACGGCTTTATATTCAGCCTGGTTATTGGTGGCCCAGCCGATGCCCCGCGATATCTCAGCTACCACCCTCCCCACCTCATCCACCACGACAACGCCTATAGCACCAGGCCCCGGGTTAGGCTCGGCTGCACCATCGGCGTAGATTATTAATCGTTTTCCCATAGCTGACTCACACCCGGAGCGAGGTCTCTATTCGATCATCGTAAACTAGGATGCGGTCGATTACATCCTGAAGGAGAGCCTTCCTCGCTAAGATGGTCATTCCTCCCCATCGCTCTCGAATCTCCCTCAGCCTCTCAAGGAGATGCTCCCTGCGCTCCTTTTCGCCGATCTCCCCTCTCGCCTCGGCATCGAGGAGGGCTAGCCTTTGCTCCAAGTTCTGCCTCTCCCTCACCAGCTCCCCACCCATAGCGCGTAGTCTCTCCACGGGGATAATACCTTGAGCAGCTTGGTCGAGATACTTTCGGAATTTCCGCTCCAAAGTGGCAAGCCTTCTCTCCAATTGAGGACGCTCCTCTATTCTGCCCTGAGGAGGATGCTGCTCCGCAAATCTCTCCAGGGCCTCAAGGCTGTCTGGCCTCCCCAGTGTAGCGATGAGTGTGCCCTCCAACTCCTCAGCCCTCCTTGTATGGTACTGGCAAACGCTCTGGTTGGTTCTTGATTGGCACTGGTAGTAGCGATACTCTCCGTGGCTTCGCCCCCTGTCCTTGCGCCTGATCCAGCTCTCACGACGGCTGACCCCGATCATCCTATTCCCGCAGGAGGCGCAATAGACCAGCCCGGACAAGAGGAAAGGCGACCTTGGAACATACCCCACCGGCTTGGGCTTGGCATCAAGTTGCTCCTGCACCTTTCTGAAGAGGTGGGAAGGTATTATCGAGGGATGGCTCTCGGGAACCCTTATCCCAAAACGGGAGTAGGTCCCCAAGTATGTCCGATTGCGCAATATATCGCCGATTCCCACTATGCTCCATCGGCCACCCTTTTTGGTGGTGATCCCCCGCTCATTCAGATAGCGGGCGATGAGACGAAAGCCCATATTCTCCTCAAGATACAACTGATAGATAAGAATAACGGTGGCTGCCTCCTCGGGAATAATTTCCAGCTTCTTATCAGCGCCGACCCTGTAGCCAAAGGGGGGTTTACCCAGCCCCCTTCCCTTCACCACCCTGAGCTCCATCCCATCCTTAACCCTTTCCCCTCTTTTTTTGCTCTTGCGGTAGGTAGACCATACTCGCAGCGCTGCTTCGAGGGGGTCGACCAGTTCCTCATCGGTGCAGAGGACCATCGCCCCAAGATCTTCTAGCTCCAACAGGCGATGCGCCGCTCCCTGAGGATCCGGGTTGAGCTGATCCAGGGCTCTCACTGCAATGACGAAGCCCTCCCCCTCCCCTCCGATGTAGCCAAGCATACGCTGGTACTGGGCGTCGCTAATGTTATCCCCTGAGTCCACATCGACAAAGGTAGCCACAGGTTGGTGGCCCCGTTCTTGACAAAAGCGGAGAAACCCCTCCTCCTGCTCCGCCGCTAAGGGGGGAATCCCATTCATTTCATGCTCTGCTTTTACCCGAAAGTAGCCAATCGCTTTCATCGCCTAACTCACGTACAAAATCCTCTCGCAACTACTGCACTGAACTATTTCCTCACCCATTCTCGCCCGCTGCAGTTCAGTCATCGGGAGAACAATCCTGCATCCTTGGCACATCCCCCTTTCCACCTTGGCCACTGCCCTCCCCTGCCTCTTTACCCTCAGCGTCTGGTAAAGCTCCAGGCTCGCTGAATCGATCCTAACGATGAGTTCCTTCCTCCTCTGCTCAAGGGTGGCCAAGGCAGCTCTCAACTCAGCCTGCTCCCTCGATAAACTGTTCTGTTCCTCCCGCCAACTTTTCTCCATCCTTTCCAATTCCCTGCTTTTTGAATTCACCCTTTGCTGCACTGCTTCCACGTCTGTCATTATGTCAAGTAACGCGTCCTCCTGTCCCCTTCCTCTCTTTTTGAGATGTTCAACCTGTTCTTGCAAACCTGTCAGCTCCTTAGGATTCCTCACCGAGCCGCTGTAGAGCTTACCCTCTAAAAGAGCGGTCTTTGCCCGAAGGTCCTCCACCTCCCCCTCTCCCAGCCGCTGACTCGTCTCCAACTCGGCCAAGCGCTCCCGCTCTCGGCTGAGAGCAGCACGTGCCTCATCCAGGGCCTCCCTCTCGCCCAATCGGCTCTCCACACGAGCCAGCGCCTCTCCCTTCGCCTCTATCTCCAAATCAACCTCTTGGAGTTCATATAACTGCCTTCCCCTAATCACTTCCTTTCCCTCTTTTCGCTTTAAAGGAAGACAAGCTTTTAAGTATCCCCCCTAGAACGCCATTCTAAGTTAAACAACAGACGCTGTCAATCACAAGATAAAATCCCTCCCTAGAGGAGGGATTTTATTTCCTGGTGGGCTCGGCTGGATTCGAACCAACGACCAATCGGTTATGAGCCGACCGCTCTGCCGCTGAGCTACGAGCCCTATATATCCACTGTATTCTAGCAGATTCCTTCCCTTAAGGCAAGGGCTTCACCTCCGAGCTGCCATCCACAAATCATTTTGCTTCAAGGTGACCCTTTTGGTTCATCAAAGTTGACCAAGTCCGTCTTCGATAATTTGAACCCTTTGGAAGTAGCAGCAACGGGAGTGCAATTCTTAGAATATAAGAGAATATCTAGGGGCAGTGAATGGGCAGGCTAAAAGGATTGCTCTCCTATAGGAGGGTTCAGGGTGGTCTAACAACCCGTCAAATAGCGCGAAAGCTAAATCGGTCAGTCACTTGCATCTACAACGTGAAACATGGATTTGGCATCCCCGTCCCTAAGAAGGGTGGCCGAGGGAAAGCAAGACTCCACAAAGGACAAATGCTAGGCTAGAGTTGAAAAACCGATGTAAATAGCTTTTCAGCAACCATCTCTGGCGAGCCCCGCGGCGGCAAATACTGGCTCGCGTTTGAGGTGTGGGGGGCTTGAAAAAGAAATCCTTATGGAGCACTTGGTTTCCAGATGTCAATCCTGGTTCGGCACCGGCCTCCCCGTTTTGGAGCGGCAGCTTCGGGGATGATGAGCCACATAACAAGATGGGGCTACACACTCCTTGAGGGCATGGAGCCTTGCAAAACAGGTGGCAATGCGTTACGGAGAATAGGAGGAATGCCACCGCGCAAGGTGCAGATTCTCCCGTAGTATTTTGCCTTTGTACCGCCATTGGGGACCCCAGCAATTTGGCCTCCAGGATGGAGAGTATGGCCCGCCCTCAGAGCCTTCCTGAACCTTGGCAATCCTGGCCGCTGCCCAGCTCGGTACCTGGCTCCTGGATAGTTTAGAAGGCGCTGACTTTCACCACCAGTTCTCCTGATACCGTTCCACTTTTGCACGACTTCCCTACAAGGCTATCACAGCCCATCCCAATCGCCGGCCACCGCCTGGTCACCACTCTCGCCAAAGCTACCCAACCATTGGTCGCCTTCGCTCCAGTAACCGTTGCCGTCAACATCCAGATACCATATGCCATTGGAGGGGCGAAAGAGGCCTATCTCATCAGCGCCATCGCCATCCCAATCGCCGGCTACCGCCTGGTCACCGGTCTCGCCAAAGCTACCCAACCATTGGTCGCCGTCACTCCAGTAACCGTTGCCGTCAACATCCAGATACCATATACCATTGGAGGGGCGAAAGAGGCCTATCTCATCAGCGCCATCGCCATCCCAATCGCCGGCCACCGCCTGGTCACCGGTCTCGCCAAAGCTACCTAACCATTGGTCGCCTTCACTCCAGTAACCGTTGCCGTCAACATCCAGATACCATATGCCATTGGAGGGGCGAAAGAGGCCTATCTCATCAGTGCCATCGCCATCCCAATCGCCGGCCACCGCCTGGTCACCGGTCTCGCCAAAGACACCCAACCATTGGTCGCCTTCACTCCAGTAACCGTTGCCGTCAACATCCAGATACCATATACCATTGGAGGGGCGAAAGAGGCCTATCTCATCAGCGCCATCGCCGTCCCAATCGCCGGCCACCGCCTGGTCACCGGTCTCGCCAAAGCTACCCAACCATTGGTCGCCGTCACTCCAGTAACCGTTGCCGTCAACATCCAGATACCATATACCGTTGGAGGGGCGAAAGATACCTATCTCATCAGTGGGAGTGGGGGTTGGTGTTGGCGTAGGTGTAGGTGTGGGTGTGGGACCAGTATACTCGCCCCTTATTTCCACATCGTCCAAATTCCAACCGGAGTACTGCCAAGATCCATCAGTTGTTCCCATACCCCATCGGATAATGACACTAGGTTGACCGTCAGCGATGCTTGAGATATCCAACGTCTGCAAAACCCAACTCGAATCTGTTACTTCGGAATCGGGGTTCTGCCAGATTTGATTCCAGTTCTCGCCATCGTCAGAGACTTGGATGTATGCGTGGTCGTACGAGTTCCTTTCAACATTAAGCCAGCGATAGAATCTCAGTTCAACGCTGGTATAGTTCGTACAATCTATAGCAGGCATCGTTGCCCATCTTGTCGGCGTGAGGTCAGGCGGGTAATCTCCGGAGAGGTTGTACCCTATGACCTTAGTTCCAGTGTGCCCCGCGGTCGGGTCGGGATATCCAAATTCTCCACCATTCCCGCTGGGTGTTCCCCATTCCCAATCGGAATCCAAGGTCCAACCCGGGTCCGTATCCATGTCTGCCGAGTAAATAAGCTCCACTGTGGTGAAGGTAAGGTCAGAGCCATAGCTCGGGCCAGCGGCATTAGTGGCTACAACTCGATAATGGTATGTGGTGTGATTGTCCAACCCTGCCACGGTGGCACTCACTGCCTCGTCGCTCGCACCAGTAAGTGGACTTTGCTCCGCGGTAGCACTGCTCCCGTAGGTAGTGTCTACGCCATATTCAAAAACCACCTCTGTGGAGGCTCCGTGAGGATTGACCGTACCGTTCAAGGTGGCAGAGTTATATGTCACATTCGTGGCAGAACCGGTGGTAACCGTTGGCGCCATAGGATCACCGGTTGTGGCGAAAGTTCGGTCATCGCTACGGCTCGTCCCATCGCTATTGGTAGCTACTAGCCTGAAATGGTAAGTGGTTTGCTGGGCGAGCCCGGTCACGTCAGCACTCACCGGCACATCACTCGAGCCCGAACCAGCGCTCGTGTTGGGTGTCGTCGAACCATAGTCTGTAGTTGTCCCGTATTCAAAGTAGTACATCGTGCTTTTACCGCGAGGGTTAACGGTGCCATTCAAGGTGGCTGAATCTGAAGACACATTCGATGCCGGTGCCGTGGCAACAGTCGGAGCGCTCAAGATGAGGTAAGTAGCCTCACAGGCTACTCGTGCGGAGGTGGCATCAATTCGCATGTATCCGTTTTCACCCCAGTCTGCACCCCAGCTATTACGCAAGATCCAATAATCTCCATATGTATCGTCGTGTCCCCAACCCACTAAAGCTATGGCATGGTTTGTGTAAGCGTAGTAGCACGGACTTGCATCGCAGGTAGTGTTCGAATCAGTATAGATACCTCCACTGTAGGCCTGAAAACCGCCGCTAACATAAACTGCCGCATCTACTACACCATAGTTCATTACAGCTGTCTTTATTGCATCAATATCGTTACATGTTATCCTGTGCCATGAGGAAAAGACCGTTGTCGGGTCCCCCCAGTGCGTGCACTCCCCCGGATCCGAGGTCTGGTAGGGGAAAGCGGATTCGCTGCATATCCCCTCCACGGTAAGTGCCTCAAGCTCATAATAGTCCCAATCCGACCCACCACAGCCGAAGAAATGCGAGGAGTACTGGGGTAGTCTTCCAAGGCACCATATGATAAAAGACTCTGAGAAGTCGCTACAGCTTCCATCAGTCAGATTTTGTGCGATATTGTAAACTGTTTCTGCAGCAGCAGCAGCAGCGAATGCGTAGCAACTACCACAAGAACCCTGATCTCGAATAGATCCAACATAGGTGTGGCCATCTATGTCACGCCAATCAAATGTTGGAGGAAGATCGCCTCTTTCGCTACTGCTTTCTATATCGCTTGATTCAATGTCTTTGTTCTTATCATCTTTTTCTGTTTTGGACGCTTCTGCATCCATTAAAGGCTCTCCATTCTCTTCCATTAACTCAAGCATGGGTATCCTTATGTCCTTCAAAGGTGACGTTTCTTTAGAAACACAAACGGCACATTCTGTGGAATAAGTTCCCATATCCACCACTTCGGTTTCAATATCATAACCGTTCTTTGCGCAATAAGAATAATCTTTTCCACATTTGCCCTTAAAAAAGCCCCAATCATCGCACTCAGAACCGTCAGGGAAAACGCACACACCGTATTGGTTTCCCCCCTCATCCTCTCTCGTATCATATTGATATCCCAATTTATCACAGTAAACTGCAGCAGGATTTGGGTAGCCTGTGTCTTCGTATTGGATGGTCCGGTTGCAACAGTTGCAGTTTGGATGCCAATCTATTCCATATCCATCACCAACCGGACTGGGTGAGGGTCCATTGATGTTCATTTGACACCCAGATAGAAGGGGCACACACAAGCCTAGCAAAAGAATCATGGTACCAACGATGGTCTTTTTTGTTGTTCTCATTTGTACACTCCTTCAAGAACAGGACAAGTTGTCAAATTGGGGATCCAGCTACCGTTCGCCAGCAGTTATCCGTGGGGTAGCCTGCATCGTAGCCAGCGAAGTATCGACTGCGAGCATTACTCAATCCGCCCTCTTGTTCGCCTTAGGTAAAACGCTAGGCGTACTCCTGGGCTTTGTCCTCATAGTCTGGCTCATCGTCCGCATCTTCAGGTCGCCGAAGCCAGTCTTTCATATCCACTGGCTCCGCCAACCAGTTCTTTCCGCTTGGCGTCCATCTCCATCTGCTTCATCTCCCCCAGCAGCTCCAGACGCTTCAACTCGAGCTTCCCACAGGAAAGCCGCTCCTCCAATTGCCTCCATAGTTCCTCAAAAGAAACCCCCATTGTCGCTTCCCCCTCTTGTGGTGCCAGCCTTGCTGTATGGTTTTGCATCATACCCTCTCAACCAACACCCTGCTGAATCAGAGAAGCCTTCCCTATCCGAGAAAGGCTTCTTATGACTAGCTCCGTCTTCGGCAGCCCGGCTATCCTGGTTGAATCCTCTCAACCTTAGACCCGTAACTTTGCGTCCCACGATTTCTCGTGGTTTGCCTTTCTCGGAACGGAGTATTCGGTTTTGCGAGGCTTTCGGGTTCCTCTGATTTATACTACATAATGATGCTTCTGTCTATCGACCAAAGGTACTATCCTTAGCTAGTCGCCCTTCTTTCGTCTTCTCACAGTTTCCAACTCCCTAAGAGTCAACCTTAGGGCTTCCTTCCAGGCATCCAAGCCGAGCTCACTCTGACGGCATGTCACCAGTAACGCGCCCTTAAGGCCGAATATCTCCTCCTTAGAAGCCGTTACAACGCCTAAGAGGCCCTTACGCCGGAGATCATCAATAGTGACTGATCTGCTGTTCCTCATTCTCCAACCCCATAGCTTACGAAGCCAAAATATGCTACAGCCATTGTGCTTTACAAAAGAGGCTTTAGGAAAGAAAAAGAAGTGGTTACTTTTTTGATTTGAATCCAAAAGCAAAGATCAGACGGGAGGCTTCGCTCTTCGAGCGAATTGGCACTGCACCCAACTGTGGCTGAACGGAAGGGCGGATTGTTCAGTCGGTCATAGATCATCCAAACTTGTACCATGCTGATTTCTATGACTTCCTCATGGATGGAGAGATGTGGTGTTATACCGAAGGGCAGTCTGAACGTACGGTCTATAAGCCCAGCGACGCAGCTCACCTTGGGAAAGGCGCAGCCAAGGGTTATTGCGTGAAAGATCACGCTTGGATGCTCGAGGATGGATTCCATTGATGATTACATTTGGAATAGCTGATAATATAACCGGTATGTTGAACGCTAGAGGTGCATGGCGTAGTGAGTTGGTCATACTGGGTATACTCGATGCTCCTCAAAGAGGTTCGAGTATAGCGAACTCCTTGAGCAACTGAGATGGCACTTCCCAAGCAGTCAGGTCTCAAGCATTGGCTGACAAGGCCTGGAGGGCAGCAGACGGCGGAGGGCACCCTCTGGATGTTGCCAGCGGACAGCGGCTTGGCGAGACGACCATCCTAGTGCTTCTGGGACCAAAGAACAGGTTCGGCGCCAACTATTTCCAAATCTTTCTTCTTGGCCGCCGGGGCCAGGCCAGTGAGCAGCCAGTTGTAATCGGCCTGTATAGCTCGGGGCGATACCTTTTTGCCCTGGGATTGACAACAGCGCTGCTTAGTGGTATTTTTATTTACTACTCCAGTTTTACATTTGCGACTGAGCGGGCGTGTTGTGGGCTTGAAAGCATTGGGCGTTATCGATGAAGGCATGCTCGGCCTATGGGCAGGCGGAGAATGTTCTTGGCGGAGTAGTTTAGCCCCGCAATCCGTGGAAAGGGGGTGATGGTAGCGGCCGGGACTGGAGAGCGATCAGGATTAAAGTGAATTAAGGAGGTTAAAGAGATGAATAGAGTAATGAAAGGAGCCATTCTCCTGTTACTTGCCTGTCTAGTAATGGTGGCGGCGGGTTGCCCTGCGCCGGTAGTGAAAGAGGTAAAGATAGGGGTGATTGGCCCGATGGCTTTCGTACAGGGCGAACACCACTGGTACGGGGCTCAGTTGGCAGCAGAGGAGATAAATGCTGAAGGCGGCATATTGGTGGGAGACGAGTGGTACCAGATAACACTGGCCCAAGTTGACTCCAATGAAATGCTCAGCGTTACGGATGCCGTCACTGCAATGGAAATGGCGATAACCGTTGAAAACGTGGACTTCCTGGTCGGTGGCTTCAGGACCGAGGCGGTATTTGCGATGCAGGATGTTGCCATGGGCTATGAGGTGATCTTCCTCGGTTGCGGTGCTGCCACTGTGGAGCTATGTACACGGGTGGCCGACGATTATGAAACGTACAAGTACTGGTTCAGGGTTACCCCAATAAACTCCAATTACCTTGGGGCGGTCGATTTCCAGCTTCTAGGAATGGTGGCTGGTAAGATAAGGGCTGAGCTCGGGATTGAGACGCCAAAGGTGGCCATATTGGCCGAGATGGCAGTGTGGGCAGATGGCATAGTAGACGCTGCTTACGTGTACCTTCCTGCCATGGGTATGGAGATCGTTGGGGAATGGCGGCCTTCCCCTATCGCTACCGAGGTAACGGCTGAATTGTCGGCCATAGAAGCTGCCGGAGCCCACATAATCTTCACCACAATCTCTGGACCGCTGGGGATTACCTACGCCAGGCAATGGGGCGAGCTGGAAATCCCAGCGGCTTCGGTGGGGATCAACGTTGAAGCCCAGAAGGAGGGCTTCTGGGATGCAACGATGGGAAAGGGCAACTATGAGATGACCATGAATACCTACGCCCGGGTCAACATCACCGCTGAAACCATACCCTTCGTCGACAGATTCGTAGAGAGCGCTGGAGAGTTTCCCACATATAATGCGGGCACCTATGAAGCGCTATACATACTGAAGGCAGCTATTGAAAGGGCGGGCACTCTGGATAGCGATGCCGTTGTTGCCGAACTTGAAAATACCGATCGCATTGGAACTGCCGGCAGAATAGTGTTCACCGATGATCATGATGTAACCTGGGGCCCGGGTTATGTAACCGGTCTCGGCGTCCAATGGCAGGATGGGGAGATGAAGTGCGTTTGGCCTCCTGCCGATGGGTCATGGGAAGGGGTCGTTTATGAGGGCGCTGTAGATTACGTGCTGCCACCGTGGGTAGTGGAAGAGTGGGCGCCATGATACTTCAGCCCGTTGGCTAGATATTTTCCAGTTTAACTTTTGCCGTAGGTTGGCCTATGGCATTCATCGGAGTATACCCCCTCGACTGGCATGTGCCTTTGCCGAGGGGGTATATCCTGTATTTATTCAGGCGGCTTAAATGAGCCATGATTGAAGCCATAATAATCAATGGACTAATAAGCGGTGGCGTGTATGCCCTGTTGGCGGTCGGTTTCTCCCTCATTTTTGGGGTAGCACGCATCATCAACATAGCTCATACCGCCTTTTACATGTTGGCTGCCTATTTCATATACACCTTTGCCCATCTCCTGGGTCTGAACCCCTTTTTATCCGTTGTGCTCTCCGTAATAATTGTAATCCTCATAGGGCTAGTTACCTATAAGCTGGTCATTGACCCCGTACGTGAGCATGGGGCCACGACATTGATAGTGACTATAGCCCTCGCCATAATTTTCCAGGAAGTCATGCTCATAGCTTTTGGGGGGCACTTTCGCGGAGTTCCCGGCCTGGTTTCCGGATACACCGAGATACTGGGTGTCAGAGTTACCTATCAATACCTATTAACATTTGGAATAGTTTTGGTCGTTCTCTTGGGTACATGGGCTCTGTTGATGAAAACTAAGCTGGGAATTGCTATTAGATCCACCGCTCAGGATAGAGAAGTTGCTAATCTGATGGGGATAAACGTGGCCAGAACAGGAATGATGACCATGGCCATAGCGGTGGCGCTGGCGGCTATCGCCGGAGCACTAGTTGCCCCCTTACGCGTTCTGGAGCCCCATATGTGGATGCACCCATTGGTAATGATCTTGGCCATCGTCGTTCTTGGGGGTTTGGGGAGCATCAAGGGGAGTTTTATAGGAGCCTTTATCCTGGGGTTTGCCGAGACCCTTGTTGTTTTCTTAGTCCCTTCGGGTGCCTTTTTAAAAGGGGCTGTTGCCCTGACCATCATGTTAATTGTGATTTTGATAAGACCTGAAGGCCTATTTGGAGTAGCTTTTGAGGAAGAAAGATAATGGGCACAATAAGCATCTACATTGGTAGGCTATATAAGGACTTCAAAGGGGGAATACTGGTCCTTCCTAGCAGAACGATAGCCTTCTTTTTCTGTTTGCTCTTACTTTTAATACCTCTTATTACGACAGAACCATACATCCTTCGCGTCTTGATACTTTCAAGCATCTTTGCCATCTTCGCTGCTAGCTGGGATCTTCTATCCGGCTATACCGGCCAGATGAATTTTGGCCATGCCCTCTTCTTCGGTGTTGCTGCCTACACATCTGCCCTTCTAAATCTACACGTCGGTTTACCCCCTTGGCTAACTATACCTCTTGGAGCGCTTGTTGCGGTAATGGCGGGACTAATTGTAGGTGTACCATGCCTCAGGTTAAGAGGCCCTTACCTGGCCCTTGCCACCCTGGCCTTTCCCTTAATCCTCACCGGAATTATTTTCGTTATTCCCGGTATCACCGGTGGTGAGTTGGGCATTTCCGGCATAGACCCCCTTTCTGGCTCGCGACTGACCGATTACTATATCGCGGTAATTCTTATGATGGGCCTTGGATTTGTGATGTGGAAGATCACCGCCTCCAAAACCGGACTTATTTTTCATGCCATACGGGAAGATGAAGTTGCGGTTAGGGCATCGGGAATAAATACAACCAGATATAAGTTGTTGGCCTTTTGTCTCAGCGGACTTTTCGCGGGGGTTGCCGGAGGCATGTATGTACATTTTATAAGGATCGCAGGTCCATCGACATTGGAACTCATGCTATCATTCCAGGCAATAATATGGGTGATTTTTGGAGGGATTGCCACTATTTATGGGCCAATAGCAGGGGTTTTCATCCTTTACCCTTTTATGGAATTTCTACGTATTATCCCTGAGATACGAATGTTGGTCTTTGCTACCCTAGTAGTGCTTATCCTGCTCTTCATGCCTGAGGGGCTCACTACCTGGGTGCGTGATAAGATTGAAAAAGAATGTCCCAGATGCAAGTTGAGGAACATAGCCACCCGTAAGTCATGCCGGGTATGTAGGGCGGATTTAGATTAGAGGGTGTAAAGCTATAAGCCCAAGTATGTCTTTCTAATGGTTTCGTCTTTAAGCAATTCTTCGCTTGTTCCTTCGGCGATCACCCTTCCATGAGAAAGAACGTAATTTCTGCTCGCTAACCCGAATGCCGAGCTGACATCCTGCTCAACCAGGAGCACGGTAATTCCCGAACATTGAATTTCTTTTATACGCTCAAGCAAATCCCGTTTTAACATGGGAGCGAGCCCCATTAATGGTTCATCGATACATAGGAGCTTGGGCTGGAACATCAAAGCCCTGCCAATGGCGAGCATCTGTTGTTCCCCACCGGATAGAGTTCCAGATATCTGATTCCCCCTCTCTTTTAACACCGGGAACAACTGATAAACCATTTCTAACCTTCTCTGCACCTCTCTTCTCTCATTACACAGATAGCCGCCGGCTTTTAGATTTTCCGTAACCGTCATCTCACGGAAGGGTCTTCTTCTCTCCGGACAATGAATTAAGCCTCTTTTTGCAATATCATGTGCTGGTAGCTTATCAATCCTCTCCCCGGCGAACTGTACGCTGCCTTCAATAGTTATGTCTCCAGCCCTCGCCCTCCTCATTACATCCTTTTCCCATCTCACCAGCCCGGTTATGGCACGGAGCAGTGTTGTTTTCCCGGCACCATTTGGACCCACAACGCTGACCAGTTCTCCGGCATCAACTCTCATACTCAAGTCATTCAATAGCATGGCAGTATCATAACGAACAGTGAGGTTATTTACCTCGAGAAGCAATTTAGATAACCTCCTTACCTATGTAAGCCTCGATAACCCTTTCGTCCTTAACTATCTCCTCTGGGGTGCCATCGGCAATCACCTCGCCGAAATGGAACACGATCACCCGGTCAACTATTTTCATGAGTTCCGCCAACTTGTGTTCAATAATAATCATGGTTGGCCCTTCACTGTGCAATCTGCCAAACCTGCCCCCCTTGTGCAATCTCCTTATCGATTTTGCCAGCAGCTCGGTCTCAGCAGGATTCAGTCCACCAAATGGCTCATCTAACAGGAGTAATTCAGGCTCGGTGGCGATCGCCTTGGCTATCTCCAGGCGCTTTAGATCCCCGTGAGACAAGGAGGAGGCTGGCTCGAGGGCCATGTCGGAAATGCCAACAAACTCCAATGCATCTTGCGCTTTGGCCTCGATCTTTTTAACCCATTCCCCCCTCTTTAATGCCCTGGGGCAGAGGCAAGGTACCATGACATTGGCAATGATGGGTAAACGACGAAATGGCCTGGTAATCTGGAATGTCCCCGTTATTCCCTGGTCAACGATAGCCCAAGGTTTGAATCTGGTGATATCCTTGCCTTTAAATCTTACCCTTCCCGAATCAGGCCTCAATATACCGGTTATAAGGCGCAGCAGGGTGGTCTTTCCCGCTCCATTTGGACCTATCAAGCCAACGATCTCATCCCTGCCGATCTGGAAGCTGACCCTGTTAACTGCCGTCAGACCGCCGAAGCGCTTAGTCAGGTTCTCAACCTCAAAAAAGGGATAGCTCACCTCATGTCTCCTCTAGCTCTTCCCTCAGTTCCCTGTGGGATACCTTTCCCACGTCTGTCTTCGGGAGTTCCCCCCTGAATTCCATGATCTTTGGAACCTTGTAATGGGCTAGCCTCTCCTCACAGTATTTGATCATTTCCTCTTCGGATATTTTCCCCCTTGCCTCAGTTTGGAGAACCACGATCGCCTTGATGACCTGTCCCACCTTGGGATCGGGAACCCCCAGAACCCCTGCCGCCTTGACCTGTGGGTGCTGGTATAAAACCTCTTCTATCTCCCGGGCAAAGACCGAATAGCCCTTATACTTGATCAGGTCCTTCTTTCTGTCAAAAAAGTGGAAGTAACCATCCTCATCCATCCTAACCAAGTCGCCTGTTCTGAGCCATATCTTGCCATCCAGCTCGATTAAGGTTTCCCTTGTTTCCTCTGGCTGTTTCCAGTAGCCCTGCATCACATTCGGCCCCTGGATCACCAGTTCGCCTATCTCCCCGGGAGGCAGAAACTCACTGGTTTCAGGATGAACTATCGCCGCCATGATACCGGGTAGCGGAACACCAAATGAACCGACCTTTGGCCTTCCCAATGGGTTGGCGTGAGATACAGAGCTGCACTCGGTCAAGCCGTAACCTTCGAGGATCCTGGTCCCTGTCCTTCTCTCCCAATCGTTGACGGTTGACTCATGAAGTGTATCTGCGCCACAGGTGATCATCTTGAGCCGCTTCCAATTCACCCTTCCGGTCTTATCGTAGTCCTTGAGATATTCGTACATGGTTGGCACGCTGAAGAACGCCGTTACTCTGTAGCTTTCGATGGCGGATAAAATATCATCAAGGTCAGGCGTGGTAAACAGAATCAGGGTTGATCCCTGAATCAACCCATTGAGCATAACCACCACTTGGCCATAAATGTGGTAGAACGGCAGAAATGCCGGAACAACCTCTTTACCTTCCTCAAATATGGGCCAAAAGGCGTGGGTCTGCATCTGACAGGCGAGTAAATTATAGTGGGTTAGCACTGCACCTTTGGGCAAGCCTGTGGTTCCTCCGGTGTAAGGGAGTACAGCTATGTCTTCCTTGGCATTGATTTCGATTTTGGGGGGATTTGGCGGGTATTTTTTTATTAGCTCTTGGAACTGGTGGAAGCCAGGCCTCTCAAGAATTCGGGGGCTGGGGACTTCCATCTTTCTATATACCCTTCCCAGGACACTTTTTCCTGCGAGTTTCTTTGAGACAGGCAAATACTCCCCGATACTGGTCAGAATGACATTCTTGAGTTCCACTCCTGTCCTTTCAACGTTATCATAAAGGAAATCTTGGCACACAATGGACTTGGCTTCACTATCTTCAAGCTGATGCTTTACCTCAACGCTAGTATAGACAGGGCTGATCGGCGTTAGCGTCGCTCCCGCTTTAAGCGCCCCAAAATAGGCAATGATGAATTGAGGACTGTTTAGCAGGTAGAGGGCAACTTTATCTCCCTTCTCAATCCCTAAGTCATAAAGGGCTGTTGCGAATCTATCGACGTCCTCCCTTAACTCTTTAAAGCTTATCCTATTACCATAGAATATTACCGCGGTCTTATTTGAATATTTACTGGTTACCTCATCAAAGACTTCGGGCAAAGACCTCTCCGGAATTTCAATGTTTGCAGGAACCCCTTCAGGATAGAATTTTAGCCACGGTCTTTCATTGTACTTAGCCTTAGCCTCCATATGCCCCCCTTCCAGTTTACTTTCAGCCGACCAAACAATACTGCAAGAGAAGAAGTCCTGTCAAGGGCAACCCCCTGGCAGCGGGCAAGAGGGATGACGAGCCCGCTGGTATCTTCTGTCGGCTTCGGTATCATAGAGCCCCACAGCACCGGAACACCGTAGTCTCCGAGCCACGCAATCTTTTTAGGCATTATTTAAAAATTGTACAACTACCTGGAGACAAAAGGAATTCCTCGACAACGCTCCTGTAGCATACATGTGGGAGCAGCAGATACCGTCAAGCATGTTGACCCCGATGGAATAAATGGCTACTCGGCGCACAACCCTTTCCATGGTCTTCAATCCCCGCCGTCCGGCGGCGTTTATTAATGAAGCAGTTCCCCCCGGCTTGCCTTCTAGGAAAAGGGAAACTCCCTCCTCGATATCCCTGGCATCGGTCAGGGTGGGCTCAATGCCAAATTACGTTGCAACGGGCTCGCAATGGAATCCCCTGCACGAGTAGCATATAATGGGCTTGGCTGCGTGTCAATCTGGAGCTAGGACTCCCCGACATTGAACATTTTAGCGAGTTGTTCAGTTGTTGCAGCAGAGACTTCTGTCCTTGTCACGGAGATAGCTGCTGGACACTAGGGACTTAACCCCCCGAGAAATCTTCCACCACATATGGATGCTACCCTTGGACTCCTTTTAGGATGACAACTAGCAAGACATGTGGTATTTAGTTCGCCGGGAACGTCTACGCGATCTTCCTGCAAACCTTCCCTCAACGAGGGGGCCTCGTGTCAGATTTTTGACCTGCCTCGATTGATCGCCAAAGGGTTTGCTGGCGCAAGAGCTGGCAATCCGATAGATAGCTTGCAAGAGCGCCAGTCATGAGAACTGACTTGAGTCCTGGCTTCCACTTTCGCAAATTGCCCTAGGTGCTTATCTTCCCGGACGGCGAGTCGTCGGTTCAGACGTCACTATAAGATAGGCCTAGAGATGAGTTATGAAGAGGCGATATAGTATCGGCTCAGAGGTATCCTGTTCGGAGGTTCTTCGCATGGGTCCGGGGTGATCCCAGCTCTGTAACATGCATCGAAACTTGGAGCTCAGCTGGAGACGAGCTCTTCACAATGGCCAAGCTAAAGGAAGAGGGGAAAGCCCCGGAGCTGGTGACGGTGGCCACCAGTCCCGTGGGGAGGGAATTCAGGGAGATAAACCGCCGGACTGAGGTCCGTGCCAGGTGGGGAGATGAAGGTGTGGAGAGGGTCACCAAGCTTCTTGAAGAGGTGAGGATCAACGGTACGACACTCGAATTCTGAGGGTGGACATCTTGACAGCTTGGGGGATATACTGTAGACTGAGGGCGGTTCCTGGGAAATGTCAGGTCTTTGAGATGCTACCTAATTTTTAGCAGACTGTGACCTTTCTCTTTGCATGCTTATTCAAGCGAAAAAAGAAAGGCTAACAGCTTGAAGAAGCCCAAATGTAGGCTTTTATTAAATCTGGGATTTGCACTCCAAGTGTATTTTGACCCACCCACAACCTCATTCTAAGGGGAAACCTCCATTGGGGGAGAATTTCGTGTTTCAGTGTATCCAGCAATGCTCGTGATTTGATTTCGCGCTGCAGAGGGTAAAGCTCAGTCAGTGTTCGGGTTCATAAGCTGGGCCACGCAAAGGGGGAGTAATGACGAAGCTTAAGGGTAAGGTTGCCATTGTCACCGGTAGTAGCCGAGGGATTGGGAAGGCTATCGCCCTCGGGCTCGCCAGGGAGGGGGCAAATGTAGTGGTGGCAGCCCGGACGGAAACGGAGATCGAACAACTTCCAGGCACAATACACAAGACTGCCGAGGAGATCCAAGCGTTGGGAGGGCGGGCTTTGGCAGTGAGGTGCAATGTGATCGCTGAGCAGGAAGTTGAGGAGATGATTCGCAAGACCGTAGAGGAGTTCGGCAGGGTGGATGTGCTGGTGAACAGTGCTGCCGTAGCTTACTATGCTCCACTGCTAGAGATGCCGCTCCGGCGCTGGGAGCTCGTTCTGCGGGTCAATTTGACCGGTCCTTTCCTTTGCACCAAGGCAGTTGTCCCCACGATGATGGAGCAAAGGAGTGGAAGCATCATCAATATTTCCTCGGTCGACGCCACGATGAGGATCAAGACCCCTGTCCGCACCGGCCTTCCCTATGGGGTATCTAAGGCAGGAATCGAGCGCTTCACCTGGGGGCTGGCGGCGGAGCTGGGGCAGTATAACATCGCTGTAAATGCCCTTAAGCCGAGGGGAGCCGTAGACACCCCCGGGATGAGGTTCATGAACCCCGACCTCGACTGGTCTCAGTGGGATTCACCCGATATGATGGTGAAGGCATCCGTTTTCCTGGCCACTCAGGATGCTACTGGCGTCAGTGGCATGGTGGCTACCGACGAAGAGCTGTGCACCTGGCACGCATTGATTTAGGACTGAACAGGAAAGGAGGACGACGATGAAGAGATCTCAAGAGTACCGCGAGAGACTGTTCTCCATGAAGCCCAACATTTACATGGATGGAGAGCTCGTTGGCCGGGATGACCCCCGTATTGCTCCGGGCATCAATGTCATCTCCCTGACCTATGATTTGGCTCACGACCCACAGTATGAGGGCATAATAACGGCCACCTCTCACCTGAGCGGGCAGCGGATAAACCGCTTCTGTCACATCCACCAGAGCGTTGAAGACCTGCTCAATAAGCAGAAGATGACCAGGCTATACTGCCAGAAGACGGGGGGTTGTATCCAGCGCTGCATGGGCATCGATGCCATGAACGCCCTCTCGGTGGTCACCTACGACACGGATCAAGCCCTGGGCACCGAGTACCATCAACGATTCCTGAGGTATCTGGCCTATTTCCAGGAGAATGACATCTGCGCCAATTGCGCCCAGACCGATGTCAAGGGGGACCGCAGAAAGCGACCACATGAGCAGCTCGACCCAGACCTCTATCTGCGGGTGGTCGAGAGGAGGGAAGATGGGATCATCGTGCGCGGGGCCAAGGCCCACAACACCGTAGCCCCCTATTGCGATGAGATCATCGTTGTGCCCACCCGGTTTCTCACTGAAGAGGAGGCGGACTGGGCGGTCGCTTTCGCCGTTCCCGCTGATACCGAGGGTGTTTATCTATCGTGTCGTCCCACCGCACCCCGAGCTAGAAAGAAGCTTCGGGCGCCTATTGCGACCTTCGGTGATGTAGAGTCTCTTACCATCTTCGATGATGTCTTCGTCCCCTGGGAAAGGGTTTTCCTCTGTGGGGAGAGGGAGTTTGGCGGTAGGCTGGCTCTGCTGTTTGCCCTATTCCACCGCCACAGCTACACAGGGTGTAAGCCAGCGACATCGGATGTCCTCATGGGGATGGCAGCCCTGGTGGCAGAGTACAATGGCATAGAGGGGGTGCAGCACGTGAGGCACAAGCTCGCCGATATGATCGCCGTTGCTGAGCTGGTCTATGCTGCCGGGGTAGCTGCTGGGGTAACGGCACAGCGGTCACCAGCGGGGACCTACATCCCCGATGTGGTCTATTGCAACGTGGGCCGACGCCATGCTGGGCTGAACATCTATCACGAGTACGAGACCGTAGCTGACCTCGCCGGAGGGCTATCGGCGACGCTACCCATGGAGGGCGACTTCTACCATGAGAAGCTAGGGCCCCTGCTGGCGAAGTACATGATGAGGAACCCCAGGATCTCCGCTGAAGATCAGCATCGTTGCTTCCGCATGATCGGCGATGCCATATGTTCGGGAATGACTGGGGTGATGCAGATCGCCGGGGTGCACGGTGGTGGATCGCCAGTGATGGAGACCATCGCTATATTGGGGAACTACGATCTGGAGGCCAAGAAGAATATCGCTAAGCACCTGGCGGGCATCCCTTTAGAATGAGCCAATTTTTGCTGATCGCTTTACGCTGTGTCTCTATTCGTCGTGAGTGAGTTTCCGTCACTCCCTGTGAAAGCCCAGGGAGGCCTGAAAGGAGCTATTAGCTTAACTCTTGGGGTAGTGGATACATTGAACCATAGGGTCGGCTTCCCGTTGCACAGAAGTCCATTTCGTGCAGCCATGAGTTAAAAAAAGGGGGCGTGGATTGAATCCACTTCCCCTTTTCATTGCTGCTGGCTAGAGCCCCAATGTTAGTTGCTTTGGTGCTCTGGCTTCTGCCTCCGCCTTAGCCTTTGCCCTCTCCATTCTTCGCCTCTCCTGCCTCGCCTTGACCCGCTGGCGATAGATCCACTCCTTTAGCTCCTTGAGGAGCCCCATCCGATAGTCGTCCAGGCTCTCGTTCCTGAGCTCCTCTGGGACCTTATCCCCCATGACCTTCGTCAAAAGATACTGGTAGATATCCACCCGGTCGGACGCCAGGGGCTGTGAGAGGCTGGCATTTGAGACATAGGCTAGGGCCTCGGCATCCGTGGCGATCCCCTCCTCCCCCTTTATCAGTTGAGCCAAGCGTCGCATCTCTATCTCCCCCTTGAGCCAGTCGGGGAGGACATCGGCCCAAGATGGGTCAAAGACGATGATGGGATCGGTAAGGGCGCCCACCAGGGCGTCGATCTGCTTGTCTATTCGGTTGTCCAGCTTTATCACCTCCTTTCCCTCAAGTTTTCGGGCAAAAAACGGGGACTCTTTGAGGGTTTTTGAGTTTCACCCTGAGGTCCTCAAACCCCTTCTCTTGATTTCCTCAAATCTTAAAACGTTATCTTTAGTTGTCTTGGCTTGCTGGCTTCCCGCTCCTCAATTTCCCTCCTCAGCTGCTCCCTCTCTGCCCTGGTCTCGGCGGTGAGGAACAGGAAATCGCAGTTTGGGTTTGCCGGCTCGGCGCGCAAGCGGCTGATGTACTTCCACAACAGACGCTGCAGACCCTTCCCGATAGGGACAAGCCGCTCCTTTCCCCCCTTCCCCATTACCTTTAGCACCCCCTCTTCAAGCCATAGGTTATCAAGCCTGAGACCTGTCAGCTCCGTAACCCTCAGGGCAGTATCGAGCAAGGCGAGGATTATGACATAGTCACGGAAACCCTCTGGGGTAGCGTTATCGATGGCATCGAGAAGTGCCCGAATTTGAGAATCAGAAAAAGTGGGCACCACCTTCCTTGGGGCCTTCGGTACCTTAACCCTGACGAACGGGGTTTCCTCGACGATCTCCTCGCTGATGAGCCAGGACCAGAATGCCCTGATGGAGCGGAGATAGCAGTTAATGGTGTGCTCAGAAAGGCAGCCGTGCTGAGACCTGGCGAAGGGATGGTCACTGAAACGCCTCTTGTGCTGCAGGTAAAGGATAAAGGCCCTTATCTCGCCGGATCCGATCTCGGTGATGTCGGTGGTGAGCCCCTCGGAGCGGAGAAACCTCTCCAGGTGGCGCACGCTGTCAGCCACAGTCTGTATGGTCTTTTGACTCTTGCCCTCCGTCTGGGCAAAGAGCCTGTAGCCCTGGATCAGCCTGGCCAGATCCGTCGCTGATATTGTGGATACCATCCCGCCCTCCTAGAACAAAAACGACAAAGCAGGCACCCCTTTCGTATCTGGTTGCCTTTCGTCCAGCTTTGCAAAAGGGGAGCCTGCTTGGAAGGCAGGGACTCTACCAACTGAGTTACTCCCGCAAAATCGTATCTATTCTAGCCCCAAATTCCCCCTTTGTCAAACGGGGGTGCCTGCTTCATCAAAAACTGCGACCGAGCTCTCAAGCCTCGTTGGAGGCTACCGACTCTGCTGTCCCATTATTGGGCTATATAGCGAAGCGGGGTCTGTCCTGGTTCCTCTCAGGCCCTGCGATAGGAGTTCTCTCGATGCCTTTCTACTGGTTAAAAAGGCTATTATAGGAGAAAGTTGGATTACGTAAGATTATATAAGAGGATTAATGACCCTTTTGGGTCATAAAACTTGACCTATCCGTTTTACCCAATTTGAAACCTTTGGAGCTTCCTAAAAAGGGGGGCTAAATTTATCATAGGGCAGATACAGGTAGAGAGGGAAATGGCATCCTTAAGACTGGTCGAATCGCCGTCGAGTCCCTCGATGGTGTTAACACCTTCGCAAGCATGCCGGCATCGATTTAACCCCACTGGCAGTGGAGCTAGAGCAACAATGATGGGGGCAGGCTTAGAGGAGGAGCGATGTATCACTTTTGAGGAAGCCTTGTCCCTGGGCCTGCTGGAGCGGGAGCCCGTTCTGCTGCTGGGGCCGAATGACGATGGGATACTGACACAATTGGCGGCAGAGGATGTTGTTGCATCTTAGTTATCATCGTATCCAAGCTGATTCCGCTGTAGGCATCTCGGTGAGTCAGGTTTATCGAGGGCAAAGCGGCAGGCCTAACACTAGCCTGGAAGTTTATTTTAGGCACGTTACGTGACTTTCTCGAGCTCGATTTTGCTGAGCTTTTTATTTAGCGCTGGAATTCCTCGTAGCTGTAACCCAGGTCGCAGGAAAAATCGCTAAGAATGCAGGTGGGGGACCTATGAGCAGGCTAAACGGCCTAGTCTTTGACAGCAGAGTTCAGGCTAGTTTAATAACAATGTGTCTCATTATTTTCCTGGTTTTTGTAGGTTCAGCAATTGCCCAACCCGGCGGGGCCCAGCAGGGGAACTCGGGCTATGGATATGGAGGGGGAGGGGGACCAGCCCCGCCCGTGGTGACGCCGGGACCTACGCCAACACCTATGCCTACACCTACGCCTACGCCTACGCCTGATATCACGCCCCCTGCGATCTTGGATGTATATGTTTGGGACATCAGTTGCACCTGTGTCGACATATACTGGGAAACCGATGATCCCGGCGACAGCCAGGTTGAATACCGCACCGCCGATGATTCCCCCGTCTTATCAAACCTGTACCCAGATCTGGTCACCAGCCACCGTGTTACCATATGCGACTTGACTCCACAAACCACCTATTACTACAAGGTCATGTCAAGGGATGCCGCTGACAATTTGGCTACATCCGCTGACTATAGCTTCACCACTCCGCCTTGTGTAGTGCCTCCGCCCTTCCCCTGGTGGGGGTGGCTCCTCATTGTCATCGGCGCATTGGCGTTAGGCGTACTGGGGTGGTATCTGTGGCAGGGGAGAAGGCCTTAGTAGCCCGGTTGGGCTGTTTTAGAACTGGTAAGGTATAGAGCTGAGGAATGCTACCGGCAACTCGGCTCTATGCTGCTTAAAGATGGTGAGCAGGGCAAGGATGCTAGGTAGGCTGACATTGATCGGAGAGGGGCTAAGGGCAGACGGGATGGCCAGGCACGGCTCGATGATGGCTATCTTTGGTCTGCTGGGAGGTTTTTTCGGCTATTTATACCAGCTCTCCATGGGGATAATGCTAACCCCTGTGCAATATGGAATGCTCTTTAGCCTCACCTCCCTATTTGCCATAATTATGATAGCCTCCCAGGCCATTCAAACCACTCTAGCCAAGTTCACCTCCAAGTTCAGAGCTGAAAACGCTTTGGGCAAGATAAACTACCTGTGGAGATTTTCCCTAAAGCGAACCCTCCTCTTTGGGGCGGCGCTATTTCTGGCGTTAGCTCTACTCACCCCTTTATTCTCCAGATTCCTCAATATAGATAACCAACTCTATCCCATCGTCCTGTTTTCTTCGTTAATATTGGCCTTTGCCATTTCCTTCCTTTTCCTCAGCTTGTTCCTATCGCGAAATCAAACCAAGGTGGCTTATGCCCTTCTCAGCGCCATGCTTATTGAGATCGGCCTGATAATTTTCTTCCACTCCAGCATCGCCCAGATCGTCGACATCATGCTTATTTCAGGGGCGTTATGCCTGGTTTTCATACTTCCCTTTTACCTGAGGGTGAGAAGGCGTGAGGCAGGGGGTGGTATCTATGATCGTTAGCAGCAAGGCACCGCTAAGGATCAGCTTCGGGGAGCGAAAGATGAAGGTATCTGTAGTGGTCCCCACCTATGAAGAGAGAGATAACGTAAAGCTGTTAATAGAAAGGATAGCAAGAACCCTCGATGGCCGGGACTATGAGATAGTGGTGGTGGATGACAACAGCCCTGATGGCACCGCGGAGGCGGCAGCCAGCTTGTCGCAACAGTACCCGATCAAGGTCATCCAGAGGGATGGGAAGCTGGGTCTTGCCTCAGCGATATCGGATGGATTTGGGCATTCAAGTGGGGATATAGTGGGTGTCATAGATGCCGACCTACAACACCCACCCGAATTGATAGGGGATTTAATATCCGCCATTGAGCAGCGATATGATATAGCTTTGGGGAGCAGGCTTGTTGACGACGGCACCATGGAAAATTGGACGCTATGGAGAAAAACAGTATCTAGAGGGGCAACGCTTTTGGCTAGACCGCTAACCGAGGTGAAAGACCCCTTGAGCGGGTACTTTTTTATGAGAAGGGCGGTCATCGATGGGGGGAGATTCAAACCTATAGGATATAAGCTATTATTGGAGGTTTTAGTCAAGGGAAACTACAAGCAGGTCAAGGAGGTGCCATATATTTTTGGCACCCGGGAAAAAGGGAAGAGTAAACTGGGGTTAGATGAATATATAAAGTACCTAAAGTTACTTTGCCATTTGTATCTATACAAAGCAAAAGAGCGTCTCAAGTCGGCCAAATAGACAACTGCTATGAAAATCTTGATTTTCAATTGGAGAGATATAAAGAACCCTGAGGCAGGTGGTGCTGAGGTTCACCTGCATGAGGTTTTCGGTAGAATTGCCCACAGAGCTGAGGTTACTCTAGTATCATCCCGGTTTAAGGGATGTCAGAAATCTGAAACCATAGATGGCATCAAAGTAATCAGGGTAGGGAATAAATTTCTGTTTAACTTTGCTGCCTTCTGGCACTATGTGAGCCGACTGAGAAATGAAAGCTTCGATATCATCGTAGACGATGTCAGCAAGGTCCCCCTCTTCACTCCTCTTTACGTTAAAAAGCCATTGCTGGCCATAATCCACCATATACATGGGAAGACATTGTTTAAAGAATTGCCTCTCCCGATGGCTCTCTATATATATTATTCAGAGAGGTTGATACCTACATTCTACAAAAAGATTCCTTTCGTGGCTGGGTCCAAAAGTACGGAGGAAGAATTGATAGGCATGGGGATACCTGAATCCAACATTAGAAATATCCGTTACGCTACGAACCATAACGTGATTGCGTCGGGATCCAAATCTGCCAAGCCTCGAGTTACATACTTTGGAAGGGTTAAGCGGTATAAGCAGTTGGACCACCTGATAAAGGCATTTAGGATCGTTAGGGAGAACATACCGCAGGCTGGGTTGGTAATAGCAGGTAAGGGGGATGATTATTTGACGCTTGAGCGCTTGGTAAAGGAGTGCCACCTAGAATCATGCGTTGAATTGGTGGGGGAGGTATCGGAGGAGGAAAAGATAAAATTTCTGCAACAGGCATGGATTTTTGTAACCACATCGATGAAGGAGGGATGGGGGATTACAGTCCTGGAAGCCAATGCCTGTGGGACTCCAGCCATTGCCTATGATGTCCCTGGGTTGAGAGACTCGATTAAAGACGGTGAAACGGGCTTGCTCGTCCCCTCCGGCGACATAGAGAGGTTAGCGCAGGCAATTATCAAATTGCTTACCGATGCAGAACTGAGTGAGAGGCTGGGTAGGAACGCTATAGATTGGGCCTCCAGCTTTAGTTGGGATAGGAGCGCCGAGGAGTTCATGAGGGTGATAAGAGGTGTGATTAATGGAGAATGAGCCGCTGCCATCATCAAAATTGCGTAAGGTTAAAAAGAAATGAGGATATGCTTCCTTCTTGCATATGAAGATAATCCTTACGAAGGACTTGTTAGGGTTTTTATTAATCTGGCTAAGGGCTTGAGTAAAAGAGGTCACGAGGCAACATTTATTTTAACAAAATGCGGAGAAAAATTGCCAAGATTTTTGCCAAATATTGGAAACGTTGAAGTTCATGAGGCAAATAGTTTTAGAGAGATTGTGACAAAATTAGAAAGGATAAACCCCGACTTTATTTTCGCCGACGATGATTTTCACAGGTTGAAATTGCTCACCAAGATAAAGCAAAAAACAAACTTTAAAACGGGGGTTTACGCGCTAGTTCTATTTGGAGTGCATTCTATAACTGAAGCCTTTGATCTAAAGTATCTCCTCCTCAAAGAGAAACTCCTGTTTTCGATTACTAGATACATACCCTTTAGTTTACTAAAAAGAAACTACATCAAAATGCTAGAAGCCCATGATGTCATAATTTCCGGTAGTAGAGCAACAGCAAATTTGCTTCACATTCTCTATGGAATAGGATCGAGCGTGGTTTATCCACCGGTAGATACTGATATATTCAAACCAAAAACCCAAAAGAAAGAAGACAAGGTTTTGATCTATCTAGGCTCTCATGGCGGAGATACGGACGGGAAACTGTTAACGGAAATCTATAAGACGGTGCTCGATAAGGGTCAAGAAGCTGTTCTTTTTGGGAACGAGAAATTGGTTGGCATTTTCCAAAGAAATGTTGAGCATGTTCACGGTGTAAGTGACGAAGAACTGGCAGAAATTTATTCGCAATGCAAATTCACAATTTGTCCTCAGAAATGGGAGCAGTTTGGGTATGTTCAAGTAGAATCTATGGCTTGTGGAACTCCTGTCTTAGCGTTTAACTGTATGGGGCCACAAGAAACTGTAATAGAAGGAAAAACCGGCTGGTTGGCTAATGATGATAAAGCTTTCATTGAGAAATTAAGCATAATTTCCAGTGACTGTCAAAATATCGAACTATCTGCCTTGCATTGCAGGAACAGCATTCTTGAAAGATTTTCGATAGAAAAAAGCTCGGATGGATTTATCGAGGTGGAAGGACGTGGCATACGATAGGAAATGGTTTGAAGAATACGGTCATGTTAGAGATTACAAGGAACTGGAAAAAGTAATGAAGGATATCTATTTTCCTCGGGCCGTCATCAGAGAACAAAGCGCTAAGGGAGCCAAGGTTCTGGATATAGGATGCGCCTTCGGATATTTCCTGAAATGCTGCGATGATTACGGGTTGGAAACCTACGGTGTGGATATTTCTGATTACGCTATTCAACAGGCAAGGGAGATTACAAAAGCAAATTTACTCACTCGCGATGTCAATGAAGGGTTGGCGATGTTTGTGGACAATTTCTTCGATCTTATAACAATTTTCGACGCCATAGAACATTTAGCCAGTCCATCTAGCCTCTTAAAAGAGGTTCACAGGGTCTTAAAACCAGAAGCAAAGGTGATTATAACAGTAGATAATCTACACGCGATAGCAAGAATCTGGAAGAGGGGAAAATGGCAGGGATTTAGAGAGGAGACCCATCTGTATTTGTTCACTCCTTCATCTTTGAAATTCTTATTGCAAAGAAGCGGGTTTGAGATTACAAGGCTGGAAACGCCTTTTAACCCTTTACCAAAAAGCCTGCAAAGGTTCGTTGGCAAAACAGGTTTGGGGGGTCAAATATGGCTAGTGGCGAGGAAGTAGCCGACAGCCCTGGATCCATCCCCGGCCTTCGTACTGACTCTGCTTGCACCGCTATGAAAAATTAAAGGAGAGAGTTGCGAGTTTGGAGCCGCTATTGGCCTAATTCCGCTAAGTATCTTATCAGAACATCCCCATATTTGCTGATCTCAGCGATCTCCGTAGCGGTGCTGCATAAGGTCCTGTTCACAGAGGGCCTGGTAATGTATGGGGATCTGGTCTTTGCCTTTCCTGCGGAAAGATACCTCTCCGCTATGTATCCTCTTTGGAGCCCCTATGGCAGCTACTCGACGCTGCTCCACTCCGGCCAACTTCCTTATCTAGGTCCCATACTTGGCATCGCCTCGGCCCTGAATATCTCTATGGAAACCGTTGCCAAACTGTTTCTGCTTGGGGGTCTGATATTGATGGGCTCATCAATGTACTATGCCAGCAACACCCTGCTCCGGGAATACGGCAAGGGGGGGAGGGTCGCTTTTGTTGCTGCCATGATAGCTGCCTTGGTCTACATGTTTAACCCCTGGTCACTGAATCGAGTGGGTCATTTTTCGATATGGATAGCTTATGGCCTCGCCCCTCTGGTGCTCATATTCTTCATGAGGTCGCTACAGACGCGCAAGGTGGGATATATTGTCCTCACAGCACTATTGTGGTGCTTTGCTTCAGCCAGCCCACACTTTGCTATTCCCATGGCGGTATTATTAGCAAGTTGGGTTATCTTCTCTATTCTTTTCAGGGTCAGAACCATAACCAGGTCGGAGATATTAAGCCATGTCCGAATCACATCGCTGGTGGTGGTTTTTTACCTTTTGTTTAGTGCTTTCTGGGTCCTTCCAAACATAATGACAGGTTTGCAAACCGGACACATAGCACCCGCTGGTTTTCTCTTGACTGATGGCATTCTTAATTCACTCAGCGCAAATAGCAGCTTGTTGAATGTATTCAGACTTATGGGATCCTGGTTTACACTGGATGTACCAAATCAACCCCCCTCAGGATTCCTGCATTACCCCTGGCTGATCGCAAGCTTTGTACTACCACTTTTCGCTTTCGCCTCAGTCCTGCTAAATCGCAACAACAAGCACTGTGTATATTTCCTGCTGTTGAGCGTGTTTTTCATCCTTCTGGCTAGAGGAATGCAAGGTCCCTTCCCCTCAACCTATAGGTGGTTTGTTTTTGATATACCCTTCTTCTCCGACACCTTCGGCTTAGCCTTTCGCGAGTCCAACAAGTGGGAGGGGTTGGTAGCTCTTGCCTTCTGCTTCCTGATAGCGTTTGCCATTGCCGCTCTATTGCAAACTGGATGGCGGAAAAGGGCTTCCAGGGTGGGAAAATCAGCGCTAGTGGTGGTATTTATCCTCTTTCTTCCTTTCTTCGCCCTGTTTGTTGAGAATCCGGTAAGGCATTTGTTTGCTGATATGTATGTTCCAGTTGAAGTGCCCCCGGAGTACCATGCAGTGAACAACTGGCTGGCAAGCGAAAGCGAAGATTTTAAGGTTTCATGGCCACCAGATTACGGGAGTGGATTCACCACCTGGGGAGCCCGCAGGATAGGCAACATAGGTCCCTTTGATGTCTGGTCATCCAGCAAACCAAGCTTGGTAGATACTGTCCGTCGTAACCCTTTGACGCGCTATTATTGGGACTATACCTTTTACTATGCTTTGTCGCATAATAAGACAGACCATTTCGGCAAGTGCCTCGACCCCGTAAACACGCGCTATGTGCTGTATCATAAGGATATAGTCTGGCATGAGGCGGAGGCGGAGAGCGCTATCGCCAGCCTGGAAAGCCAAGTGGATCTAGAGTTCGTGAAGCAGGAGGGCTTCTATCACATCTTCGAGAACCAGGATTATGCGCCGCACATCTTCGTGCTTCCAGAAAACATCGCTGTCTGGGGTGGGTTAAATATGCTGACTTCTTTGAACGCTATAGAGTCGTTTGATCCCACCTCCTCGAGCTTGCTCTATTTAGACCAGAGCATGCAAAGCGACTATTCCAGTTCCGATATGATAGTCCTCGGCTCGAAGGCCAATATAAATGACATCGCCCTCGCCCAATTGGATGGCAAGTACCTGATAGCGCCTTTTGACTACACGGTTCGGGGGTACCCCCACGAGGCGTGGTCCAGAGTAATCCCCTACGATGTATTTGCTTGGCATTTTCTTCTTAGTGAAATGGGCACTCCCAACCCCTGGGATTTCGATTATGGCAGGGGGATGGTGGCGAGTTGCTCTTCCGGCCATAGGCTTGCTATTCCCGTAGAGGTTAAACATGAGGGTGTATATAGGTTATACGCTCGGGTGCTGGAAAGCCCTGGCGGTGGGGAGATTTCGATACTCCTGGATGGGCAGACGATCGGCAGCATAGACGCCGGGGCACAGGCAAGCAATTTTGTTTGGAAGGATCTCGGTGAAGTCCCTTTGTTCAGAGGAAAACATAGCTTAACCTTGGAGAATCGCTCTGGTTTCAATGCGGTGAACGTTTTGGCATTGATGCCTCAGGAGGTGGCGGAGGGATATTCTGACAGCGCCCGCCAATTCCTGGAAGGCCGTAGAATCGCTTATATCCTGGAAGCGGAAAGCGATCTGGACTACCGCGATGGCGAAGTTTCGGACGCCTTCGGTGGAGAGGCAAGCGGTGGTGAGGTCCTGGTGCTGCCCGACCCCTCCAGCCTTGAACACCCTTCCCAGGCAACCGCCAGCCTCAATATCGTAAAGGATTCCCTTTACAAAATCGCGGTAAGAGCGCTGACAGGCCCGGAAAGCAAGCCGCTACTATTAGATATAGACGGCAACAGGAATGAGATAAGTTTGGTGGATGGAGAGGGAAATCTCAAATGGGTCTACTCAGGGTCGATGTTCTTAACTGAGGGAACTCATACCTTGCGGATATTGCCTCAAGGGGAGACGGAGATCGATAGCATCATAGTTTACTCCGCAAGCGGCGATGAGACATTGGAGGACGTCTTCAGTTCGGAGCAGGGCTCAGCGGTCATCTCTTGGGAAGAGGTGAATCCCACAAAATATGTTGTTCATGTCGAGGCCCAGGGTCCCTTCATGCTTGCCTTTGCCGAAGCCTATGACCCTCTGTGGGTGGCCAAGGTAAATGGGATGGAATACAAGAGCATGCCTCTTTACTCGGTGATAAATGGATTTTGGATAGATAACACAGGGAATCTGGATATCACTATAGAGTACAAACCGCAGCGGTGGTTCTATTATGGCGCTGCCATCTCGATAGCCACTTTTCTGGGGGTGTTAGCTTACATGGCGTGGCATTGGACACGGGGAAGGCGCAAAAAGGGTGTGGTTAGGGGATAACCTATGCTGTCTACGGATCTGCTCGCTTTAATAGCCTTTGTAATATATACTGTCCTGTTCGTCGTCCTCCGCTTGGATTCGAGGATCGTCATAGCTTTAGGTCTTGGGCTGCTCGTCAGTGCTACGGTAATGCTTGCTGTAGAGGAGCAGTATCGGGCCAATACAGTGGCAATTTGGGCCTATTACTTTCTGGCCTCGGGGGCGATCCTTCTCCTCATCCAACATATCAGAGAGGGGCAGAGGGGTGACGGAGGCGAGTAGCTTCTTAGAGAAGGTGGGCCAGAGAGCACGAAGGTTGGCTAAATCGAGGAACTGGCTTCCCTATGTAATATACGCTTGGCTCTCGCTTGCCATCCTCTCCCCACTGCTTCACCCAGGCTACATCCTGACCCTGGATATGGTCTTCACCCCCAATGTGGACTACACCTCCCTTGCCTATGGGTTAGACGAGTGGTATCCGTCAGCCTCAGCTCCCTTTTACCTGTTGATGCAGGTAGTGAGTAAGCTCATTCCTACATGGCTGATCCAAAAAGCTATCCTCTTTTTGGTTTTCTTTCTCGCTGGGTTAGGGGCGCATAAGCTTTTCCCTTTGAGGGGGGTGGGAGCATACTTCGCAGGCCTACTTTATATGATAAACCCCTTCACCTATGTCAGGTTTCTGGCAGGGCAATGGGGGGTGTTGGCCGCTTACGCTATGATCCCCTTTGCCATTAAAGCCTTTCTAGATCTGCTGGAAAGGAGAAGGGGAAGGGATGCTGTAAAAGTGGCGTTGCTTTCCACCTTAGTGGGACTGGTCCAGATACATGGTTTCCTCTTGCTTTTCCTGGCCTTCCTCATCATCTTTTTGGTTAAGGTGATAGGGCAACGAAGGGAGCCGGCGAAGATCCTTCAAGCGTCCAAGTATGTGGGCATAAGCGCGGCAATGTTCCTTGCCCTGAACCTTTACTGGCTGGTTCCCGCTTTGACCGCTACCGGAACAGTAGTGGAGCAGATAAGCCGTCAGGATCTGCTTTTCTTTGCTCCAAAGTCCACCTCTACCTTTGGGGTGACCTTTGATATTGCCTCGATGTACGGATTCTGGAGAGGGGGCTATTTATACGCCACGGACATCCTGCCCTTTTGGTGGCTAATTTTTGTTTTCATACTGTTTCTTGCAGTCTATGGGTTTGTCGCTAGATATCGGGATAGAAGATTGGGGTGGGTGGTAGTGTCCATGGCTACCCTGGCCGTGGTAAGCTTCCTTCTGGCAGTGGGGGCCGCCAGCGAGCTCACGCGGCCTCCTTTTGAGTGGGCCTGGGAGCATGTGCCCTTATTTCGCGCATTCAGAGATTCACAGAAATTTGTTGCTCTGCTCTGCCTTGCTTATGCTTTCTTGGGCGGGTTGGGGGTCACCGAGCTTGCCAGGGGGTTGAGGAGGCAGTCAAAGAGATTGCCCAGCATAGGAGGAGCAGCGCTGGTGGCCATAGCGCTATTTACTCCGCTAGCTTACAGCTTCACCAGCTTTGGCTTTCAGGGGCAACTTGGCACCACCGATTATCCTCAGGGGTGGTATGAGGTGAATGAGTATCTGAACCAGGACGAAGACGATTTCAATGTCTTATTCTTACCCTGGCATCTTTACATGGACTATAGCTGGCTTCCCAATAGGGATAAGAGGCTGGCAAACCCAGCCTGGCAATTCTTCGATAAGCCGATCATCGCTGGCGATAATATCGAGGTGCCGGGTATCTATTCCCAGAGCACGAATCCGATAAGCAAATATGTGGAGTTTTTGCTGAGCAGCAAAGACGATGTGGAAAACTTTGGCGAGCTGTTGTCGCCCCTTAATGTAAAGTATGTCCTGCTAGCAAATGAGGCAGACTATGAGTGGTATGACTTTCTTTACGGGCAGGCAGACTTGGCATTAGCGCTAGAGAATGAAGAGATCGCTCTTTTCCGCAACGAGCATCCCATAGCTAGAGCCTATGGAGTTAACAGTGTGGTATACGTCGAAAACCTGGAGGAATACCTAGAATTAAGCCAAACACAGGATGTAATGGAGCACCTTTACATCCTTGGGGGTGGCACAGGCGTTGGCAATCGCAGCCCAATGGAAAAGCTGGACATCGTTAGGAAAAACCCGGTGAAATACCAGGTTGAGGGCAGCCAGAGGAACTACACTATATTCACAATACCCCAAAGGGTGAGCGGTGAATGGGAATATAATGGTCAGCTTGCCATGAAGAACCTGGGATTCATGCCCGCCTTTGAATCGGACGAAGAGGGAGGGAGTGTGGTATATAAGAGATTCTATTATGCCTATTTGCCGAGCTATATTCTTTCACTGATCGCACTAGCATTCATGGCATGGTATTACTTCCATCGTTCTAGGCAAGAGCCTTCGTAGCCTCCTTCGCCCAGATCAAACATAGCTGTCCCTAGCGGCTACCCTTGACAAGGAGCCGAAAGTAAACCATAGAATGTCGGTAAGTAAATAAGCCAGTTCAGCGCTGTGTGTAGCATTACCATGGTTCCTCCCGGTTTGGGTCGACACTCCTGCTTTCACCGGAACATTTCGCGCGTCATTAACTCCGGACTGGCTATCCGCATCTACTTTATGCTTATCCCCAATGCCGGGCTGGTGTTCAGAATATGGGATGGCAGGGCTGGGTATCCTATGGAGCTGAGGCCTCGCTTTGAAAAACTCCCCAACGCTCAACGATATAAACCTGAACAAGCTGAGGCTGACCCTGGATCTGAGTCTGTCGAAGCTGGTCGAGCTATCAAAGGGATAATTATGGTCAGCGACGTAGTTTTTGAGACTCCGCCCCCGGCGAGGATGGAAAGCTTCAGAACTCCCCTAAGAGGCCCCTATTGGGAGGCCAAACGAGACATTATCTGCCTCTCCCCATCGGCGCCGGGCGGGAGCGGAGCTCAGCTAGCTTGCTCCTTGCCTACCGCGGCCGAATGATTAACCAGATTCCCACCCCTAGAACTACGATCGCTGCCCCTATTCCAGCCCAGGCGCCGCCACTCAAGCCACCACCTGGGCTCGGTGTGGGCGTAGGGGTTGGTGTGGGGGTTGACATTTCGGCGACCGTAGGGGTTGGTATAGGCGTTGGCGTTTCGGCGGGCGCAGAGGTTGGTGTAGGCGTTGGCGTTTCGGCGGGCGCAGAGGTTGGTGTAGGTGTTGGCGTTTCGGCGGGCGCAGAGGTTGGTGTAGGTGTTGGCGTTTCGGCGGGCGCAGAGGTTGGTGTAGGTGTTGGCGTGGGCGTGGGTCCGGGTGCCGGTGCGGGTGCCGTCAGATCAAGCTCCGTTGGCCCACCCCCTGATTGAAAAGCATAAGTCTGATCTGCCTCAACGCCATCCACGTAGAATTCTATGATGGCCCCGTTTTCAATGTCTCCCTGGACGATGAGGTAGTCGAGCTCAGCCGGATTCCCATAGTGGCCGACAACGCTAGTAGTATAGTTACCACATTCTACACCGCCTACCTGACCACTGATCAGTGTCCCAATCGGGGCAGGAGCCCCGCCAATGGTTACTGTGCCATAAAAGGCATGAGGCAAGGGTGGAGGCGAGGGTGTCTGAGCCCAGACCGGTGTTGCCCCAAGCAGTAGCGCCAACGCAAAAACGCTACATAAGACCGCTGCCAGTTTTTCTTTCAACATCACCATCTTCATGTCACTGTACCTCTTCAAGGGCGATAGTACTACGGAAAGCGCTGCTTATCCCCTGAGCTAAATCAAGATAGCGTAGCGTCTCGTTAGTATGGTCACTCTCTTCATTCACACCCCCTTCCACAACATAAATTGGCAATACACCCGCCTGTGTGATCGGGCAATTGCAACCAAACCACATCTAACTATTAGCGAGCTATGGCCCACATCGGACTCAGCCCATAGCTTATCGACACACCAACGCACCCGGATCAGTACCTGGCTCCTAGATAGCATCCCAATCGCCGGCTACCGCCTGGTCACCAGTCTCGCCAAAGGTACCCAAATATTGGTCGCCGTCACTCCAGTAACCGTTGCCGTCAACATCCAGATACCACATGCCATTGGAGGGGCGAAAGATGCCTATCTCATCAGTGCCATCGCCATCCCAATCGCCGGCTACCGCCTGGTCGCCAGTGTCGCCAAAGGTACCCAAATATTGGTCGCCGTCACTCCAGTAACCGTTGCCGTCAACATCCAGATACCACATACCGTTGGAGGGGCGAAAGAGGCCTATCTCATCAGTGCCATCGCCATCCCAATCGCCGGCAACCGCCTGGTCGCCAGTCGCGCCAAAGACGCCCAACCATTGGTCGCCTCCACTCCAGTAACCGTTGCCGTCAACATCCAGGTACCATATACCGTTGGAGGGGCGAAGGATGCCTATCTCATCAGTGCCATCCCCATCCCAATCGCCGGCTACCGCC
>Ga0209979_1000645_pt1 | contig 44805 bp, 43 predicted proteins | sample AnhtaG_FD_183114 | JGI IMG/M metagenome (GOLD analysis project Ga0209979, IMG submission 183114) | Deep subsurface microbial communities from Anholt, Denmark to uncover new lineages of life (NeLLi) - Anholt_01485 metaG (SPAdes) (version 2) | ecosystem: Environmental > Aquatic > Marine > Oceanic...
AAAAGGCATAATCAGTTATCATGCCGAGACAAACAAGACTAGATGCACCTGGAGCGTTACATCATGTTATGGGCCGGGGCATTGATGGAGAAAAGATCTTCAAGAGCAAGGTGGATAGGAATGATTTTCTTAGCCGTCTGGCCGATCTATGTGAGAAAGGAGATATGATTGTCTATGCCTGGGCGCTCATGCCCAATCACTTTCACCTATTGATCAGAACACCAAGACAGCCTCTTTCCCATAACATGAGAAAGCTTCTTACCGGTTATGTGGTCAATTTTAACCGCAGGCACAAGCGTTATGGGCACCTTTTTCAAAATAGATACAAATCCATTATCTGTGAAGACGATCCCTACCTTGTGGAGCTTACCAGATATATCCACCTCAATCCTCTCAGGGCGGATATGGTAGACAATCTCGGGGAGTTGAACAAGTATCCATGGACTGGTCATTCTGCCATTATGGGGACCTTGAAGCGGGGCTGGCAGGATACGGATACGCCCCTTGCCTACTTTGGCAAAAGGCGTACAGGAGCAATAGAGAAATATGAAAGATTCGTTAACGAGGGGATAGCTGATGGGAGCAGGCCTGAGTTCGTGGGCGGTGGACTTCTTCAGAGCTTGGGTGGATGGTCACAGGTTCTTTCCCTAAGGAGGAAAGGTGATAGGGTTGCCTCCGATGAACGGATATTGGGCAGCAGTGAATTTGTAGAAAGTATCATCTCTGGGGCTGAGCAGAGAGACAAGGAGACCTTGCGATTATCCCGGAAGATATCTAATTTATCTTCATTGGCAAGGCAAATAGTCAAAAGGAAAGCACTAGCTGACGCTGAAGTGCGGTCAGGAAACAGGAAAAAAGGGCTGGTAAAGGCGAGGAAGTTATTCTCTCAGATAGCCGTGAAAAAGATGGGTTATTCTGGAGCGGAGGTTGCCCGGTTTCTCGGTGTTACAACTTCAGCAGTTAACCGTTTGGCTAATAGTGAGGAATTATCGGATGTAGGCAGATATATTTAAGTTGTTTTAGAACCAACGTCCCCTTTTTAGGAGGGGACTCTGTCCTCAAAGATTCAGGCGATTCTCGGAGGCTTCTCCAGACCCTAGCTCGTCGTCTTTTACTTTTCCCGGGACGTCAGCCTTGTGTTCGCTGAAGAGGCCGGTAAAAAGGTTGAAGGTGGCTCCTGCGATCGGCTTCAGGTGGCTGACACGGAATATGAGTTCGCGGTCACGAATCGGCACTACGGGTCGGACCTCTTTGAACCTGTGGAGGAGAAAGCCTGATGCGACAAGCCGCATGAGCCCCGACAGGAGAAAAATCACAGGAAGAGAAGAGATGGGTTTCCAGGTCCAGGGGCCCAGGGGATAGGACTCCGGCAATTGAGTGGCCACATAACCCCCTGCAACCGATCCCACAAAGACGCAGATGCCATTGACCAAACCTTGATAAGCGACACAGAGGGCGCGCTTTGGAGGAGTGACCGCGTCAAACATAAAATTGGCCGAGGCCAGATTGAAGCCTGCCCATACGAAGCCGCCGTAAATCTGGATAAGGACGAGATAACCGATGTGGGGTGATACAATCCAGAGTATCGGGACTATGGCAACACCCCACCCGCAGACGTTGAGGATTTTCTTGTTGCCAAATCGATCGCTCAGTTCACCCCAGTACCGGAAGGCAAGGAATTGGGTGGCTGTGGCCACGGCGGTAACGGCGGTAAACTCTACGTAGGAAAATTTCAGGTTCCTCAGCATATAAAGGGCAAAATAGGGCGCTGAAAAGGCGACACCGAGGTTGATTGCTGCGACAAAGAACACGAATTTTGCGAAATTGGAATGGGGTGAACGGCGCAAAAATTGGCGGAAGGTGAATGCCTCCTCCGGTAGGATCCGAAGCTCCGGATCTTCGTATCTCGCAAGCCAACGAGCGGAGTTCAACCGGGCCAAGAACGCGGCTGCGAAGATAATGAGGTACCCCACCTCTGCCACGTCCTCCCTTTGAAAGAGATGCAGGGTAATCCCTGCGAGGAGAAGTGCGATGAAGGTGCTCATGCCGGTCAGCCGATTGCGGTTCCCGAAAAAGCGGCCCCTTATCTCGGACGAGACCAGGTCTCCTATCAGGCTGTTCCAGACGGGTACCACTGCTCCGTTGGCTCCGTGGTATAGCGTGACGAGGCCGATCAGGAGGAGAACAGGTATAGTACCGCTTCCAAAGAGAAAAGGTAGGAATGCCATGGGGATCCAGACTGACGCCTGAACCAAGACGCCGGTGAGCACCACGGCCCGCCTGCTGCGGAAGCGGGGCATGGCCCGGGCGCTGGCCAACTGCATAATTGCTCCAAAGAGCTGGGGCAAGGTGGCCAGAAGCCCTACCTGGATTGTGGTAGCGCGCAGGAATATCCCGAAGGGCCCGAGGTAGGTCTCGCCTGCACCCATCATGACTGCATGAGATACCCCGTCTCGGACTGCTGCCCGAAGGGAACGGTTCTTGGGATCCTCATTGGTTATGGATTCAATGGATGCTGTCATATCCTTCATATCTTTCCGAAGACGATACAGAAAAGAGGACCATCAACTGATGAGCCGTGGGAGGAGACTTCATACCACGGGTCCAGGTGGAAATCAATGGCTATCCGGTTTCTCTTCGCCTTTTTCAAGCCCCCTAAAGATGCTAGACTAGTAAAAAAGTGGGACGCTCTTCAATATTTCAATATCTCATTTTTAAAATGTCTTAAACATGTGATACCTTGCGAATATCCATGCTTTTCAATATCTTACGATATTATAGCCATATCTAAGTCCCTCGATTCATAAATTCGATGACGTATTTATTCAGACTTCGGCTGAGGAGTTCGACTGAGGCTCACTCGAAGCCCTCGCTTCGGTCTGCTCTCGGCCGAGGCGAGTGAGCAATCGCCAATGTCATTCATTACTCATGGGAATACGTGATAGTGTTTGCGAATCGAGCTTCTTTTTCTCGATTAGGCGCCGCTTCTAAAGGGGATGTTCAGCCATTGGAATAAAGATCAAAAGATGGAGGAAAAAGATGAATCTAAGGATGCTGCCTCCAGGGCCTGATCCATCCAGGGTTATATTCGCGATTGTGGAGATACCCAAAGGTGAAAGAACCAAATACGAGTATGATCCGAAGCTGGGGCTTTTTCGGCTTGGCCATTGAGATCAGTCACCCTTTTCTGAACCATGGAATAGGCTTGTCATAGCAGCAATTTTTTTTGGAGGTGCCAGGAGGACAAGTATATCGTTTGCACGAAATGTGGTCTCTCCCCCTATATCGGACAGTATTTTGGAATCTCTGCGTATAGCCAGCAAGGTAACACCATACTTCTTTCTCAATTCAATCTCAGCAAGGGACTTTCCGGCCAGTGATGATCCTTCATGTATTCGAAACGTACTGATTTCGAAATCGGGAAGATGAAGTCTCAGATCAGAAAAGGATACTGGCTCTTTGGAGAGGCTCCGGAACATCTCGTAACCATCTGCCCTCACATCAGCGATGAACTTGTCTATTTCATCTCTGGGTATGAGATATTTGCCCAAGACGCGAGTAAAGATCTCAACTGATGTCTCAAACTCCTCGGGGATAACCTCACTAGCCCCCAACTCATACAGGGGCTTCACTTCCGTGAGAAAGCGGGTTCGTGCGATAATGTAAATCTTTTGGTTAAGCCTCCGTGCTATTTCGGTAATTCTACGCGTTGCCGCGGGGTCGGAGATAACCGCCACCAGGATCCTCGCATCTTTAATTCTTGCATGCTCGAGGACTGCCTCCTGGATTGCATCGCCATACTGGATCGGCTCACCCTTCAATCTCTCAACCCTCACTGTCTCAGGATTCATCTCTATGATCACATAGGGGATGCCTGCTGCCCTGGCAGATCGAGCCACGTTCCTCCCATTAACACCAAAGCCAATGATAATAAGGTGATCTCTCAGGCGGATTCCCTCGCCAGCACTATTTAGCTCCGGCACGAAATATAAGCCGGATTTTAACCTTCTCGGCAGGGGTACCAGCAAGGCAAGATCTGCAAGGCGGGGAGCCAGGGCCATAATGAATGGCGTGGTTGCCATGGTCAGCACAGAGACGGCCAGGAAGAGTTGATAAATATTTATGGGAAGCAGGCCATATTTGACTCCCATCGTAGATAGGACAAAAGAGAATTCCCCGATCTGACTGAGCGCCAGTCCCACTAAAATAGTTGTGCGAAGTGGAAATCCGAGTAATGTAGCAGCAGATCCGGCGATTATCGCTTTTAGGGTCAAGACGCATAGAGCAATCGCCGCAATGAGCCCAGGCCGTTGGTAAAGGAAGCCGACATCCAGCAACATGCCAATGGAGATGAAAAAGAAGCTCGCAAAGATATCCCGGAACGGCAGGATATTGCCCAGTGCCTGGCTGCTGTATTCAGATTCGGATATGATGAGGCCGGCCAAAAATGCACCGAGGGCAAGGGACAGACCCGCATGATAAGTAAGCCACGCGGCTGCGAGACACAGCACCACAATGCTAAACAGGAAAAGCTCACGGCTCCGGGTACGGGTTATGTGATACAGTAAATTCGGCACAATCCATCTAGCGCTAATGATTACTAGGAGGATGATGCCGATTCCTTTGGCTGAAAGCATAAGGAGGGATTCGACTAAATTTCCCGTTGATCCCGCCAGCACTGGCGTAAATAAGATCATCGGGACAATAATGATATCCTGAAAAATCAAGATGGCAAGCGCCGTTCGTCCATGGGGGCTATCAACCTCGGCCTTTTCCTGAAACAGTTTTAGCACAATGGCCGTGCTGCTGAGGGATATGAGAAACCCTATGAAGATCGATTCACCAAAGCTCCGCCCAATGTGCCTGGCTATAGCGGAGGCAGCGGTCAGAGTTAACAGCACCTGCAGTGATCCTCCGATCAGAACCGACCTCTTGATCTGCAACAGGTTCTTTAGTGAGAACTCAATGCCAATAGTAAAAAGGAGCAGCACAACTCCAATTTCTGCCAAAATTTTAACTTCACTGACCCCACCTATTAACCTCAATCCATGCGGGCCTGCCAATATACCGGTCATAAGATAGCCCACAATTGGAGACACCCGAAACTGATGGCAGATAAGGAGGACCCCGATGGACAGTCCAAATATGATAACGATGTCTTTCAGTAGCGGTATTTCCATATGCGATCAAATCCCTCAGCCAGAAAACGCTTTTCTTTCATTACCTCAAGATATAATCCTGTAGAGGATAGAGGCGCACTGTTAACAAATCACACTTCGCTATAGCGCCATCCAAAGTCGTTCAGGGCTAAGCCATGGACCTGTATATATTCCATATTCCAACTGCGACGAAATTCACTGCGATAGCTGCTAATAGGAGTCCCATGATACGTGTTACTACGAGCGCGCCTGTAACACCTAATAGTTTATTGATTCTATCGGCAGATCTGAAGATGAGATAGGAAAGGGCAAATGTCAGCAATATGGCTGCAATCGCTATTATCTTCAAATCCAGCGTCTTACCTGTTCTTATAAGCACTATCGCAGTTGTGATAGCACCCGGACCGGTTAATAATGGCATAGCAATAGGGAAAACAGAAATATCTTCCTTTTTGGTTGCATCCTTTATTTCTTCCGCTGTCACACTCTCCCGCGATATCCTTGCGTGCATCATGTCTACTGCGATCATAAAAAGTAGTATGCCCCCCGCAACTCTTAATGAGTCAGCCGTCGCTCCAAAGGCCCGGAGTATCAACTCTCCAGATATCGCAAAAATGATTGCTAAAGTACATGCTATCCTGACAGCGCGCTTTGCTATATCTCTCCTTTCCGTAGCATTCATACGAGATGTTAAAGAGATGAAGGTGATGAGCCCACCAACTGGATTTACGATAGTGAATATTGATGCGAATGCATGGAGGAAAAAGGTTATTGCTTCCATAATATTGCTATACTATACGGTCACTCGGAACCGCGTGTGGCGGATGGTTGGAACTCCTTCTTGCTTCCTCGTCCTTGGCATTGGAGTCTGCAGTTTTTTCATGGAGCAAGGCAGTGTCCGGACGATAGCGAACGTGGGTCGATGGGATTGCAAAACGGACACGGGGGTAAGCTCTTGTAAATTCCCGGAGCAAAATCTCTACGATCCGGGTCGAGATTTCCTGTCGCTCTACCGCAATGGTATTGTATCGCAATCGTACCAGAATACCCCAGTCGAGAAACTCAGCCCGAATGAACGGTGCTTGGTTGGTTTCGGCGATGATTTTCTTTGTTACTTCCGCCGCCACCTCAATCATGATCCTCTTCGCCTCATCCCAATCTGAGTCAAACGTCAACCGCACGGGCACCTCGTCTAACATATATTTCTGGTCGAAGGTGTAATTGATGATAGTGTTCTGGAAAAGAATGGCGTTGGGGATTAAGATTCCACGGCCCGAGCGCTCCTCTCCACCAATAGAACCTCCAACCTGGTTCAACACTACATGTGTCAGGGAGATTGAAGTGACATCTCCTGTGATGCCGGCAATCACTACACGGTCTCCGATCTGGAAGGGCTTTTTCAGGATGATCATTAGCCACGCCGCGAGCCCGGTCACGGGTTGTTGCAGAGACCAACCGAGCATCATGCCAAAAAACCCAGCCGTCAGACCCAAAAGTCGGAGAGATCCCGACATGGCAACGATTACGAGAATTGCGATTACGAATTTCCATACGGAGTTCCATACCTTCATAAAGTGTGTGGCATTCTCTTTACGAAATGCCTTTTCCTTTACATGTTTCCGCATCACCTTGCTCAGGTAGGCCTTAAGGTTAAGCAGCACGATCAACGTCACCACCGTGATAATAACCGGACGGTATGGCGATCCCGAGCCCATGTAGTGTTGCCACTGGTGCAAGAAAAATTCAATCGACCCCTGCTGAGACTGTGCTTTAGGCTCTGGGGCCGCCTTTTTATGCTCCGCTCCTTGCTGGTAAGGCAGTTGAGCCAAAGAGATGGAACTTAACGACAATATACAGAAAAAAAGTACGATTCTCACACCTGTAGAGGGGTTGTAAAGAAACGCCTTCATCTGTGATATCCTCCTTTTCAGGGTAGGTAAATCCTCTCTCTCTTCTATGAAGTGCCCTAGAGTTGAGTCTTTACCGGTTGTAGGTAGATTCATACTATCGCAATACATTGTACCGCCATTATAGGCCATTGAAGACTGCTTCGTTACTTATCTCTTCCCTGACCTCTTCTTCTATTCTGTCTATCATCACAGAGGAGTTCCCAGTGCCGTGAAGAGTGACAGCTTCACTTTTTCTCTCGTGAATGACAGGTAACATTATATGATAAGCGTCTACCCCCTTTGTAGCACAGCACTCCATATTCTCAATGCACAACTCAGGCTCACAAATCCGTGCGGAGACAGTGAGAGAAACACAAGATCCAGTGTTGAATCCTTAAACTACCCTAATGGAGCCCTCTGTTTCAATCATTCTTTCAAGACGCCTTGAAAGAATTTTTTACTATTCTTTTGCCTCAGTCTCATCCGAACAGCTGATACAAATAGAGGGTACTTCTTTTCGCGACTTGGGGCCTACTGTGGGCTCGTTCAGCGGAGTCAGGTTAGCTTGATTCTCGGAAGTGCTGCCACAGTCTGGACAGGTGGGTGTGAGGGTCGGACATATATTCTTTGGCGCTTATGTCGATGAAGTCATTGATTGCATCCCCTGGCTGGCCAGAGCGTATTGCGTTAAGGCAGGCTTCGACCTGCTCCTTTGGCTCCAGGTTTTGATCAAGGAGACCAATCCGCTCGAGGCCAGACCGCAGGACCCAGGGCGGTTGGCTGCAAAGCCTGGAGTCCGGATCAGCCAGGCTCAACCAGGTTACGCCGGCCAGTCCTTGGCCGGCTAACCTCTTAGCGGCCTCCAAAATGTCTTCAGGGGCGGCGGGCTTATCCAGCATGCCCCAACCGATCTCGATCTGTGTTGGCCGTCCGAAAAGCCATCGGCCCAGGGTTCCAAAATAGGCTGCCACCAGAAGCTCTGCGGCCAGATCGCTGATCTTTTCCATGCCCGCGGGCTGCTTTTCACCACCACTTATTCGCAAGCCATCTACCTTATCGGTGAGTGTTTGACCTATCTCCGGGTCTAGAAGTTCCGACCAGCCCAAGCCCAAGTAAATAACTCCGCTTTCGTCATGCTCCCGGACCCCGGCCATAAAAGACCTAAGAACCAAATCAGCTGCTTGAACGTCGGGCCGCGACCACTCCAAGGCCCGGTCCAGGATGACCCAGCCCGTTAGAGCGGAGTGGCCACTCACAGCCGCTACCAGGTCACCGAAAATCCTTATCCTTTTCTGGATCAAAGATGGGTCTTCCCACCAATCAATGGGCCGGAGATTTCTAACTCTCCCGTCCACAAACACGAGCCCAGCCTCAGGGTCTCTGACCGGTTTGACCAGATAGGGAGCGCACCAATCAAGGCCCAGGACCCGTTGGGCAGGAGCGATCAGCCAAGCCGTAAGCCCAGCCTCGACCACCTGGTCAAGGGCCTGGATGAGCCCATCCAAAAAGACCACTTTGGCCCTGGAAGTTCCCAGCAGGGACTCCTCCAGGACGGGCAGCATAAGCCGCTCTAAGCCCAGGCCTTTCGCCACCCTGGCTGCTTGGCCCAGTCGAGTTGGTTCAGGTGGCTCAAGAGTGGCCATGCCCCTAACTGGACAGATATATGTGGCCGAGATCACCGTAGTGCTCAACTAACATTGTCGTAGGAGGAAGACGCTTTCTTCAAACCTGTCTCAGGGTAAATTCCTTGATCAGATATTATACCAGCTAGAGCGCGAGGTATGGTATCTTTTATTTTAGATAAGAACCGGCAGTAAACTCGTGGTGGCATTCTATAGTTGCCTGCGTACCCCTATGGGGGCATTGCGAGCAATTCCAGGATCGCCGGGAATTTTCTATTGCGTAATCGAGGCAATCGCTATAATTTGGACAATAGATACTTCTATCTCCTCGTTTGGGTATCGGGTTAGCTTTTAGATCCATTCCATGCTCCATTGAAAGATTATCTTATATGATATGAGGATTCGCCACGAGATTTTTTCTCACGTTTCTGAGAAAGGCTGGTGATGATGTAACTTCCATGCTTCTACTGATCAAACGCCTTATCGAAACTCTAAATCCGATACGAGTTCCAAGGATTTGCCTTACTCAGCTAGCTAGAGCTGAGGATCGCAATAGCCATGCCAAATTGATAACATCTTGATATTTATTGACTTTCTGTATCTTACGCGGGATATGACACGAATTATTAGTTCTTATGCTCGGCGAAAGACATGGAGTCTGACTTACACAGAAATCTTGGTATTTTCTTAACTCGTTGAAAGGAAGAGAAAATTCAAAGTTAGGAACTCAAAATTCCGATATGTTTTGTTTTCGGAACTTAAAGTTCTCCTTAGCGCAGATTTTCCAGTCATAGCTGATGAGCGTTTGATGACTCTGCTCTTACTTGCCGGCTGCTTGTCCAAATGTTCTTTATGTTGACTCCGGGGGTTTTGCGGCTTCATCAAGAAAACCCAGGAGATGGTATGGCAGTGGCTGGCGCAATTGGTTAGCCGAAAAACTTGAACCTACTTGTGTGAAAATCTATACTACCCATTTGTACAGTATTCACAGAAGAAATCTGAATGACTCCTAGATCATGCTAGTAACAATGGAGGAGGGGAGTGAGCGATGAAAATTGGCTATGTATCAACATACCTCCCCCAACAGTGTGGGATAGCTACCTATACAGACTATCTTATTCATGGCATCAGAAAGGTGGACCCTACCTTAGAGATAAAGATTATTGCCGAGCAGGGAGCATCCTCTGTTAAAATGGATAAATTTGAGGTAATCCCCTGCTGGGATAGAAGTGAGAATTATGTGAAACCTATCGTTTCAAACATGGGGGCCGTGGATGTAGTTCATATTCAACATGAATACAGTATATACAAATTTGATGAGAGATTACCTTCGGTACTCCAAACGCTGCGTGCAGATACCAAGAAGATAATAACCATCCATTGTGTAAGGCCGGCTCAATTCTCTGAAAGAGGCGCAACAGATGAGGAATTTGCTGCAAGAATCGCCAGGCTTGCAGACGAGGTAGTTGTCCATGTCCCAGCCCAAGAGGCGATTCTAACAAGGCTGGCAGTATCACCAAAGAGGATTCATGTTATCCCTCATGGTACGGAACTCAGCGATCAGGACAAGGGAGATTCGCGCAAAAGACTGGGGCTTCCATTGGATGCAAAAATCCTTCTCATGTTCGGATTTATTAAGAGACACAAGAACGTACACATCGTGCTTGATGCTCTCGTCGAAATACTGCGAAAATTAACGGATGTGCACTTGTTCATAGCTGGAGGTCTTGCTCCTAACGCTTCGAAGGCAGATAGAGACTACCTAGAATTTGTGGACAAAAGAATAGAGGAGCTAAACCTTCAAAAGAATGTCATCTATCCTAAGGAATTCTTTCCAAACGAAGATGTCCCATATCTGCTGAGAGCCTCTGACATTGTCCTCTTTCCTTACTACGAGGAGGATAGATCCGCCTCTGGATCGTTCCATCTGGCCATAGGGGCGAAGAGGCCTACTATTGCCTCGAGAATACCCAAGTTTGAAGAGCTGAGAAATATCTGCGATGATTTACTTGTCCTTCCCTTTAATTCGTCTGGAATTGCCGGGATAGCTGTCCGTCTTTTTGAAGACCGAGAGTTTCGGCGATACGTTGTCAATCGTATTGAAGAGTACAGAAATCTCACCTCCTGGCAAGCTGTAGCAAGACAGCATCTGGAGCTGTATAAAGAGAAATAAGATGAATTAGCACTGCTATCTGGGTGGACTACGCGAATAACCATTCTCGAGGGGGAATCGTACAAGAATTGATAAGCTTATCTAAAAAAGCTGTCTTCGGGAGTAAAATGGATTCTTTTCAAAACTTAGGGGATGGCAAGGCCTTAGAATTAGAATCAGGCGAGACCGTCTTCAAGCTTGATTCCTGTGAAAGGAATCCGATTGTGAGACCTCAAGACCTCGGCCTCACATGGAGGGAGAACGGGGAGTTAAAAGTCGGTGCCGTTTTTAATGGTGGATCAGAATTCTTTCAGGACAAGATTATGCTTTTACCGAGATGTCATAGAAATTACAGAAAGGCGAGATTATTTGACGAAAGGCTCGGCAGAGAAAGGGACTGTCTAGAAGACTATATCTCTGAGGTTTGGCCTTTGATAAGCCATAATGGTATTGACTTTACTCGATTCCGGAATGTGGCCATTCGCGGTGATGGCACTGATCACCAAGGCTTCATCTATGGGATAGAGGATATACGGATTATCAGGCATGAAAGGAGTTATCTACTGCTCGGGTGTGGAAAGGTAAAGCCACCATTCAAAGGTTCAAATGCAGACCGAATCGCCATCTACTCAACTGAAGACTTTGTAGACATCACCTACCATGGCATAGTCGAACCCTTTGACTCCCGTAATGCTGTTGCGTTTCCCGAACAGGTGAATGGGAACTCTTATATATTGCTCCGATTTCATCCCAATATACACATAGGTGTGCTGAAAGCAGGTATTGATCAATTACTTAATCCTGGTAAACATAGAGATCAGTGGAAAGAAATCTATGAGCAACGAAGCGAAAATTTGCTTTTGAGAGCAGGACTCCACCCACACGAGAATGAGAAGATTGGCCCTGGGCCACCGCTCATTAAAACGGATAGAGGATGGCTTCTCATCTATCATGCTGTTGGCAAGATAGACGTTAATATTTGCAAGGCATATGGGCTGTCAAGAACCATAGAAAGAGGCTATTCCATCTGTGCTGCCCTTTTGGATTTAAACGAGCCCCAGGAGGTCATTTGCAGAACCAAAAGCCCGATCTACATTCCCTCAGCTGCCTACGAACTATACGGTAGTGAAGAGTATCCAGTGGATGTGCCTGCTGTTGTATTTCCTGTGGGCGCTGTTGTAGTCCAGAACAGATTACTCATCTACGCTGGAGCTGCTGACAAGTACACTATCCTTCTAGGTTGCAAAGTTGATAAGCTCATGAATTACTTATTTCAGTATTGCAGATTATGAAGTACTCCGTTGGTCTTCCGTGGCTTTCTTCGATCTTCCAGTAGTCTGATTGATCTCCCCTTTTTGTGCTCGTCGATTTCGTCTCCCGGTGCTTGGTCGACCCTCTTCATCGCAGAATGGAATGGGTTCAACTAGGAACTCTGAGTTCCGAGAGCTTATTCTCGGAAATCGATAACCACGGGATATCAATAAGTTAATAGGTTGGCTTGACTATTGCTATTTATATTGCTATTTAAGGATTAGATTTGATTCACGGTACATGATTTGGAAAGAAGGTGATCGAGATGAAGATCGCAATGATGTCGGCATGGAATGAGGATTCCGGCGTTTCGATTCATGCCGAATTGATTGGACGTGAATGGGTGAAGGCGGGCCACGATTTGAAGGTTTTCTCTTTTTTCACCCATGACTTTCACGGAACGGCCATTGTGGGTGACGACGAAGATTATGTGGTGCGGTGTTTTACTACTTCCGGATCAAAGGATCCCTATCTTGATCCTCGCCCCATCTTGGAGGCCGATTTCGAAATCTTTGTTACACAAGACCTGGGTATGATCCCAAAGGATCCCTTAGGAAAGATATTTCATCATATTCAGAGAAGGGCAGCTACACTAACAGTGATCCATGATAATGGCCCTTCAGCTGATCCATCCTTCTACCAGTTTGACTGGGACCGCATCGTGTGCTTTGACCGACGTTATGAGGAATTCTTGAAAAGATACTATCCCAAAGAGAAGATCAGTCTGATTCCCTTTCCCTGTATGCCGATACATAGAGGGGACAAAGAGGCCGCCAGAAGGAAATTGGGTCTTCCTCAAGACAAGAAGATCATTCTGATCTTTGGACAGAGGCTCAAAGACCACCTTCCTGTTATACCTCTCATTCGAGAAGTCGCCACCGATTTCCCTTGCATGCTCCTGGTGGTCTCCCAAAAAGACTTAGGTGTGTTGACAGGAATAGAGATGGAGGAGATGGAGATGCGGCAAGAATCTCCGCCCATCGACAGGCTCTACGACTATCTTCATGCCTCCGATGTTTTAATCATTCATCGTTCTTCATGCAACGGTGCGGTTGTCTCGAGCACTGCCTACCAGTGCTTGGGGTCAGGCTGTCCGATCCTTGCTTCGAACACAAACTTCTTTGAAACCATGGAAGATGTCGTGGTCACATATTCGGACTTGGAGGAGTTCAAGGTCAAACTTAAGGATCTCTTGACTGAGGGGGAGAAATACCGGGCATCACAAAGTGCCTTGCAGTCCTTTTTAAGATTAAACTCAGCTGAAGCCGTAGCAAGGCAGTACATTGATCTGTTCGAAATCATGCTAGGAGAAAAGGCAGTAAGAGTATTCCCAAAATTCTGGCGCCTCGGTCGCTATCCGAGACACCTGGACCAAATGCATCCCCACCTGGTCACCGGGTCTCAGGCCAGGAATCTTCAATCTTCGGTTGCAAAATGCATGGTGAAAATGCACAATATACAAGGAATTAAATCGCGACACAGTACTGTGCGTCAGTGAAAGGAGCCTGCTCATCATACATTGTTTCGGTAGCTATATAAAACAAGGAGAAGGGATATGCACATTGCAATGATGACAGCCTGGAATACCGACTCGGGAGTGGCAGTCCACGCGGAGCCTCTGGCAAAAGCCTGGAGGGAAATGGGATGTGAAGTGACCATATTCACTCATACAAAAGATGATTTCCATGGAGCGGGATTTACCAAGGAGGAGGATGAGGATTACGTGATAAGATGCTGTGGTACACAAAAGACGAATTATTTAGACCCGCGCCCTGTTCTTGCGACGGATTTCGATGTGCTTGTCGTGCAGGATCTGAGGATGCTTTCGGTGGAAGGCCTTTCAAGGATATTCCCCCTGATCAAACATCGTGCCAGGACAGTTCATGTGGTCCATGAAAATACACTTCCCAAGGAACCATGGTTTTACCAGTTTGACTGGGATGGGGTAGTTTACTTTGATAAAAGGCAGGAATTCTTGAATGATGTATACCCACATGCCAAGCTTATCCCTTTTCCGTGTTTTCCAATCAGAAGTGGAGACAAGAACGAGGCCAGAAAAAAGCTCAAGCTGCCGCTGGATAAGCATATCGTATATATGTTCTGTCATAGAGGCTATGACCCCTTTCTTCGGGATTTGACGGAAAAGCTGAGAAAAGAAACGATCTTGCTTTACGTGGTTCCTCGTGGCTATCAAATGGTTGAAAAAGATGATCCTCCGCCATGGATGGTCATCCGAGAGGAGGAGGTACTCTCACAAGAACGATTTGATGAGTACCTTTTTGCAGCAGATTGCCTTATCTTACATAAATTTCAGAGCCTCTATCTCGGGGTTGTTTCTTCCACAGCCTTTCAGGCACTGGGTGCAGGGTGCCCAATCGTGGTGCCCGAGAGATCGGACTACTTCAGACCTCTGGAGAGCGAGCTTTTACATTATAACGATGTCTCGGAGCTCACCAAAACGTTGACCAAATTATTTCGGGACGAAGAGATACGAAAAAATCTCCTTGATGCAGCCAATGGATTTGTAGCGATGAACTCTCCCGAGATCATAGCCAAGCTCTTTATTGATTTTTTTGTCGAACTTGGGAGGCCAGGATAACTAAGCATGAGAGCCAACGGTTTTCCCCTCGGTCCGTTTGAAGATTACCCAGGCAACCCGATCTTGACCCCCTCAACTGGCTTTCAGTCCAAAGCCGTATTTAACCCTACCGTGGTCAGAGACGGGGGTCGTCTGTGGATGCTTTACCGGGCTGAAACCGAGGATGGCCTAACTGGAAGAATCGGGATTGCTCAAAGCAGTGACGGGTTTCATTTCAGCACTTATCCTGAGCCTGTTTTGAGCCCTGATGAAGACTTTGACAAGGGTGGCTGTGAAGACCCGAGGGTAGCGAAAGTCGGAGATACCTACTTCCTGATCTATGTAGGGAACAGCCAGAAATACCATGTCTCAAACATCTGTCTGGCCACCTCAAAGGATCTCCTCTCTTGGAGAAAACATGGTCCTGTTCTGGAGGCAAGGAAGGGAACATGGGACAGCGGTCAACTGAAGGCAGGAGTAATTTTGCCAGAGAGAATAAACGGAAGATATATCATGTACTTCATGGGCGAAGCGCGGCCCTGGGTTTCCGCAATCGGAATAGCTTATTCCGATGACCTTTATCATTGGGAAGAGCCCGTGGATGAGCCGGTTCTACTCCCTCGAGGTGAATTCTTTGATTCCAGGGGGATTGAACCTGGTCCCAATCCGATTCTAACCGATGAGGAAATCCTTCTCATCTATAATGGCTGGGGAGAGGATTGTATCTATAAGACCGGTGGTGTCCTGTTTTCAAAGGAGAAGCCTGCTGAGGCCCTAAAAAGGACCGATAAGCCCTTGTTGAACCTGTCGCGAGACTATGGACGCACGTATGGTGCAGGAAACCACTGCGTTGCCGAGGGGTTGCTAAGAGATAATAATCAATGGATCCTCTATTATGGAGCGGCAGATAGGCTCGTGTGCGTTGCTGTATATGAAGAGGGGGAGTAAATTATGTTGAAGAGGTTCTTACATAATCCGATCTTGAAGCCAAAAAGGGAGAATATCTGGGAATCAAAACTTGTATTTAATCCTGCGGCAGTGCGCCACAACGGCCTCGTTCATCTCCTTTACAGGGCCGTGGGGGACGACAATATCTCGCGAATAGGCTATGCGGCCAGTGTTAACGGCTTCGAATTCTTCAGGGTGGATAAGCCCGTGTTCGCACCAAGGGGAATCCTTGAGAGCAAGGGATGTGAAGATCCCAGGCTTGTCTATCTGGATGGCCGATTCTACATGACCTATACGAGCTATTCTCCCAAAGGTATCAGGGTATCTCTGGCCTCCACCAGTAACTTCTTCCAGTGGAAAAGATATGGCGTGGTCCTGCCGGATATGGATGACAAGGATGCGGTTCTTTTCCCGGAAAAGATCGGTGGAAAATATCTTATGTTTCACAGGCCGATGGCAACTCCCCGCAGCATCTGGATTGCCTTTTCAAAAGATCTCATCCATTGGCACGATTCCAAAATGGTAATGGCACCTGTTGGAGGAAGTTGGGACGGCGTGGGGATAGGATCCGCAAGCCCACCGGTGAAGACTGAAAAGGGCTGGTTGCTGATGTATCATGGCGTCGATGAGGATGCTGTTTATAGACTGGGGGCTGCCTTGTTCGATCTGAAAGACCCTTCTTCTCTTATTAGCAGATACCCAGAGTCAATTTTCGAGCCTGAAGAAGACTATGAGCTTCATGGAGAGGTCAATGAGGTGGTGTTCGCGACCGGTATTTGCGAGATTGAGGATACGTACTATGTCTATTACGGTGCCGCGGACAAGGTCATTTGCGGGGCTACGGTCGAAAAGGAGGCCCTGTTAAGCCTGTTCTAGGATAGCGGTTTGTAAAGCAGGCTGAGAGCATATCAGGGAGTTTAAGATGAAAATAGTGATGATGACTCGCTGGAACATCCCATGCGGGGTTTCTCTCCATGCAGAACTCATTGGAAGAGAGTGGGTAAAGATGGGCCACGACCTGCAGGTCCTGGCCCCTGCAGAACTGGAGGGCTATCAGTGTGATGTGGATGAGCCCTATGTGAAGAGGTGCTATACGCTTCGGAACAAGCCGGGGTATTTCTTTGATCCGAAAGCATTTTTGAAGCGAGATTGTGATATCTTTGTGGTTCAAAATCTCGAAATCCTACCCATGGAGGATTTATTCAAGGTCTACCCTTTTATCAGGGAGAGGGCGAGGACCGTCTTTGTGGTGCATGAAGGGAAACCACCAAAGGATTCCATATTCTATGAATTTGACTGGGATGCGGTAGTCTGTTTCGATGAAAGATATAAGAGATTTCTGAAGGATATATACAGTGATGATAAGATCAAGGTGATTCCTTACCCGTGCCATCCTGTCATGCATGGGGATAAGGTTAAGGCGCGAAGGAAACTTGGTCTTCCTTTCGATAAAAAGATCATCTTCAACTACGGTATAGGCATTTACCGTCATCTTCACCTTCTTCCCATTCTACAACGCATAAACGAGGACTACCCCTTAATCTTTCTGACTTTAACCCATATTCAGGACTGGTATAACCTTTTCGAGGCAGTAAAAGGAAAATATCCGTTCATCGAACTAAGAAGGGGCGATATTCCAGTGGGAAAACTCTATACGTACCTTCATGCCTCGGATGCCCTTCTGGTTCACAAGGACTCTGCAGAGGCCATCGTGGTTCCATCTACAGCATACCTATGCCTTGGGTCGGGCTGTCCCATCCTTGCGTACAACACCAATTTCTTCGAGACCTTCGACAAGGAAGTCATAAAGTATTCTGGGCTGGCGGAAGCGATTGTAAAAGTATTTGAGGACAGGGAGAGCGTAAGGGACACTGTGCGTATTGCTGAGCAGTATGCAAGGCAGAACTCATCCCATGAAATTGCGAAGAGGTTTATAGAGCTATTCGTGTCTTTAGCGGAGACGAAGAGGCACGGGGCCGCAGCTTGAGCTTAGGCCACTTGCCCGGGCCCCGTAATCTATGTTTCGGACCTGTAAGTGCTGCGGTTGATTTGTCCACCCTTGCAAGAGGACGAACTTCCTTACTTTTTGTTTGCTCATAGTAGTAAAATCTTCTCTCCAGGAATTCAGGTTTATGCTATAGTTGGGCACCATAGTTTTCGATATAGGATCCTTTGGGGGTATAGATGAGGTCCATTCTTGTGGTTTCAAAAGAACAAGAGGTCTTCCGCGCAATTCAGGCATGCTTTGTTCAAGGGTACAGGGTTGATACGGCATCCAATACGGATGCCGCAGTTGAAATGCTTCGGAAAAGGCGTTCCGATTTCGTTTTCATTGATTTGGAAATTCTCAGGGAATCAGTGCCCGGTAAGGTATATAAGGCTGCCCTGGAGCCTTTTTGGCAGGTGTATCCTACTATCGAAATCATTGTCATGTCCTCCCAAGAGATGATCAGGGAGGCGGTGATGGCCGTAAAGTCAGGGGCTAGTAACTACCTTACCTATCCCATTAATCCAGAAGAGATGAAATATGTAACAGAAAGTGTTCATGAATCTCTCATAGTGCAATCCGAGCTCGATCACCTGCGTGATCAATTCTGGATGAGCGACTCATTGGAATTTATTCAGACCAACAGCCCGCTGATGAAGAATGTCCTGGATAAGATCCGCTCAGTTGCACCAACCAAAAGTACCGTTTTGCTTGTTGGTGACACAGGAACCGGGAAGGGTGTGCTGGCCAAAGTGATTCACCGGCACAGCAACCGAAGGGAGGCCCAATTTATCAATGTCCACTGTGGAGCTATCCCAGATACCCTTTTGGAGAGCGAACTGTTCGGACATGAGAAGGGGTCCTTCACAGGGGCCATCCGGAGAAAGCTGGGTAAATTTGAGATAGCAAAGAGGGGCACGATCTTTCTGGATGAGATTGGAACTGTCACGCCATCTGCCCAGATTAAGCTCTTGCAAATATTACAGGATGGGACTTTTCAACGCGTTGGTGGAGAGGAAACCATCGAGGCCGATGCAAGAATCATTGCGGCCACGAATACAGACCTGAAGGAGATGTGTGAAAACGGTAAATTCAGAAAAGACCTCTATTATCGATTGAATGTATTTCCCATCGAAGTTCCTCCGTTGAGGGACAGGGTGGTAGATATCCCTCATCTTGTTGAGGTGTTTTTAGAAAAGATGAACAGATTCAACTCCAAGGGGATTCACGACGTTAGCCCACACGCGTTGGAAGCCTTTAGAAATTACGCCTGGCCTGGCAACATTCGTGAGCTGGAAAACCTTATGGAGCGGGCCTATATACTGGAGACCTCCTCTGTGCTCACTCCGGAGAGCTTTCCCAGTGAACTTTTTGAATTAGAAGATCCTTTGGCAAGCGTCTCTGTAGATGGCTGGCTTACCCTGGCAGAGGTGAGGTGCAAGGGCATAGAAGACATTGAAAGGCACTATTTGAAAGAGTTGCTTGCCCACCATAAGGGAAAGATAAAGGACTCTGCAAAGGAGGCGGGGATTACTACGCGCCAACTACATAAGTTAATGAAAAAACATGGCATTCGAAAGGAACAATTCAAGACTTTAGCGTAGCCAAAGGCCCGGAACCTTGTTCCTACGACTCTTGAAGCCCACCACCTTTTTTTCAAAGAAACCCTGGGGTTAGAACCGGATGTTCCGATCTATTAAGACATCGGAACCTAGATTTCTTATTTTAAATTTTTCTATTGTTTCAGTATATTAACCTACCTTATCAACTCCTTACTAGTCTAAAACCCGATCTTTCTGGTTAGTATCGGAACCCATAGTTCACTTTGAGATTTGTCCATAACGAAATAAATCTTGAAATATTAATAGGTTATCATCATGGCACGCTTAATGCTGTATTTTCTGACATGTATCGGCACAAGCGACCACAAGACCGCTTGGAAGGAGGTGATGAGAATATTGAAAGGGTAACAATCAAAGGCCTTATTATCCCGGTGGATTGGGATGAAAAAGGCACTGTGGTTGCCATAGCTATTTCAACTCACGACGAGAAGGAGTATCTTATTGATAGAGATCAGAAGGGACAGGAATTGCTCCATTTTATCCAGCAGGAGGTGCAAGCCAGCGGTGTATTGAGAGAAAGAGAAGATAAGAAGAAGATAATAGCAGTACAAAGATACACCTTATTTGCCCAGAAGAAAAGAATCTATTATTCAGAAAAGAGGAGGTCTAAGGATGAGAAGAGATAGAAAATATTTATTCATCGGGCTTTGTGCCCTGATGATGGTTGCCTTGCTCTGTGGTGTAACAATTTCTGGTGAAAATGCGACCATTACGGGGACAGTCAACGATAGTTATCAAATCACGGCCGATGACGGTAGTATATATGAAGTGGGAGACACAGAAAAGGGGAACGAGATGGTGGTCAACTGCGTCGGCAAGCAAGTGAAGGCAACAGGTGTGGTTGAGGAGATTGAGGATGTGAAGACATTTGCCGTCACTTCATATGAAGTCATCGGGGAATGAGGGGAAATCGAAAGTGCGTCTCACAGGATATCGGGGTTTGTCCCTAAGTTCCTAACAGGGTAGAGGGATTTGAGGGATGCCAGAGGAAGTGGTTAGCACGGAGGACCTTGAGCCCCCGGGTACTTATGGCGGGCTCGGGGAATGTAAGCTCAAGAGTATCACTGGTTCTGCACAGCAAAACAGTAGTACGGAGGACCTTGAGCCCCCGGGTACTTATGGCGGGCTCGGGGAATGTAAGCTCAAGAGTATCACTGGTTCTGCACAGCAAAACAGCAGTAATGCAGATAAGCCAAGGCCAAAGGGCTCTTATGTTCCAAGACCCCGAGCTAACGCCCGTACCTTAGCTTTCCGAAGACGATTTTTCACTGGGACGAGCTTCACGGAATGGAACGATTGGCGGTGGCAGTTGTGTCACCGGATCACGGATATAGATAGCTTGAGCCGTATCCTCATGCTTTTCAAGGATGAGCGAAAGGCGATTGCCCACTCTGCCCAGCAACGTCCTATAGCAATTACGCCCTATTATGCAAGCCTCCTTGATAAGGAGAACCCGCTTCAACCCCTTCGCCGCACCGTAGTGCCCAGTACCGCCGAGCTTGTTTACTCTCCAGGTGAAGCGACAGACCCTCTCGCTGAAGAGCACGACAGTCCGGTGCCAGGCTTAGTCCACCGGTACCCGGACCGTGTTCTTCTCATGGTTACAGACTTCTGTTCGACCTACTGCCGGTATTGCACGCGTGCTCGGCTCGTAGGGAATGGAAGTAAATCTCGCTTTAATATGCCTCAACTGAAGAGGGCTATTGCTTACATCGAAGGGTCGCCTGGTGTGCGAGATGTTTTACTGTCAGGTGGTGACCCATTGACCCTCTCGGACCAAAAACTGGAATGGCTTCTCTCACGATTGCGGCGAATACGACATGTGGAATTCCTGAGAATAGGAACTAAAGCCCCTGTGGTTTTGCCACAGCGCATTACTCTCGCCTTAACTCGAATGCTCAAACGTTACCACCCCCTATGGATGAGCATTCACTTTACCCATCCAGATGAGCTGACTCCGGAGGTAGAAAGGGCCTGTGAGTGTCTTGCAGACGCCGGTATCCCTTTGGGGAGCCAGACCGTTCTTCTTGCGGGGGTGAATGACAATGTAGAGGCTATGAAACAGTTGATGCATGGACTCCTCAGAATTAGAGTCAAGCCCTACTATCTGTATCAATGTGACCCGATCGTAGGATCGGCCCATTTCAGAACACCCGTGGAAAAAGGTATGGAGATTATCCAGGGACTGCGTGGTCACACGACCGGGTACGCAGTGCCAACTTATGTGATCGATGCGCCTGGAGGCGGCGGCAAAATTCCAATGGCCGCAACGTCCCTTGTCGGACGCGATGGCGACGATCTATTGCTCAAAAACTACCAAGGGCATATCTATCGTTATCCAGATCCGATAAGTGAGGTAGGTTCTAAAGAAGCTATCAAACTGTCATGGGACTGAGGTTAGAGGGGATTATGTGTATAGGAATAACATATGATCTCCGGGAAGACTATCTCGGCGTAGGGTACAATGAAGAGGAAACAGCTGAATTTGATCGAGAGGACACCATTCAAGCTATCCAGTGCTCCCTCCACGAGCTTGGGCATGAGACTGATCGAATTGGCAATATCAAAGATCTTACAACTCGTCTGGTGGCTGGGGACCGGTGGGATATGGTTTTCAATATTGCCGAGGGGCTCAGAGGCTTTGGCCGGGAAGCACAAGTTCCCGCGTTGCTAGACGCCTATGACATACCCTATACCTTCTCCGATCCTTTAGTTCTCTGCCTCACACTACATAAGGCAATGGCCAAGTGTGTGGTTCGCAACCTCGGCATTCCTACGCCAGATTTTTTCGTGGTTGAGAAAATAGCAGATCTGGAAACGGTCAATCTTAACCTTCCGCTCTTTGTCAAGCCAGTAGCTGAAGGGACCGGCAAAGGGGTTACAGCGGCATCTAAGGTGTGCAACCGGAGTCAGCTCATATCCGTTTGCACGGACTCTTTGGTAGCGTATAAACAGCCGGTTCTCGTTGAAACCTTCCTCCCAGGCAGGGAGTTTACCGTTGGGATTGTGGGAACGGGCGAGGATGCGGTGGCTATAGGCGTAATCGAGGTTATCCTGCGGGAGACTGCCGAGCCTGATGTTTATTCTTATCGGAACAAGGAGAGATGCGAAGAACTGGTTGAATATCGACTGACAAGCGATAGCATGGCAGAAAAGGCTAGAGAGGTTGCCCTCGCGGTGTGGAGAGGAATTGGCTGTAGGGATGCGGGTCGAGTTGACATTCGGGCTGACGTGAATGGTATGCCAAACTTCATGGAAGTTAACCCGCTGGCAGGCCTTCACCCCCAACATTCTGACCTTTGCATCATCGCCAATATGTCGGGCATGACTTACAGGGCCCTTATCGAAGCAATTCTCTGCTCAGCTATCAATCGTATTCAGAAAAACGAGGAAAAGGCTTTTCGGCATGCATAAAAAGATAATTGGTGTGGTCCATAATGTACCAGTTCCTGCTGGTGATGCCTTTTCAGAGGCTAGCTTGGATGTCCTCACACAAGTCGAGGCTATTGAAAGGGCCCTCCAAGGCCTGGGCTATCCATCAATTCGCATCCCCTTTACAAGGGATGTCAGTAGTTTCATTCAAGGCATGAAAGCGGCAAAGGTGGAGATGGTGGCAAACCTTTGCGAGACTCTGGACGAGGACCCACGATTTACGGGACATCCAGCCGCTGTACTTGAACTACTGGGCATTCCCTTTTCTGGCTCACCGTCCTTGGCCCTCATGCTCAGCACGGACAAGCCCATGACCAAACGCTTGCTAAGGGCTTACGGAATCAGGACCCCTAATTATATGATTTACAATGATACAGGCAAGTTTGATTTTCACATCATGAGATACCCGGTAATCGTCAAACCAATCTTTCAAGACGCAAGTATTGGCATAGACCAGGAATCGATTTTTAGGGATGACCGATCACTCAGGGAGGGAATCAAGGAATTCTTCAGCCGTTTTGGTGCGCTTCTGGTGGAAGAATATATTGCTGGGAGGGAGTTCAATGTTTCAATCTTCGGATACCCTTCATCCAGGGGTCTTCCTATAGCAGAAATCGATTTTTCTGCATTTCCTGAGGGACTCTTCCCCATTGTAAGTTATCGAGCCAAATGGGATACGTCCTCCTTCGAGTATTATCATACACCGAGAAAATTTTCGGGAGGGCCTTCCCCTGGATTACATGAAAGGATTGAAAGAACAGCGCTTGAGTGTTTTCATGTGCTTATGCTCAGGGACTATGGTCGCGTTGATGTAAGGATTAATGATCACGGACAGATCTATGTCCTCGAGGTTAATGCAAATCCCTGCCTGAGCCCCGATGCTGGATTTGCAGCGGCTGCCCAACAGGCCGGCATGTCATATACCGATATGGTAAGTCAGCTCGTTGATTTCATTGAACGAAGATCAGGGAACAATGCAGGTCAGGTCTCTCATACCTCATGAGAGGGATAAGATAGCGAGCCTCCTAAGGCATAGAGGAATTTTTAACAAGAGGGAGATCCAGGTGGCCCTGGAGGTCATCGATGAGGCCCTCAATCGACCTGAGAAGAAGGACTATGAAGTTTTCTGTGCCTTCGGAAGTCGTGGCAGCCTTGCAGGATATATTTGTTTTGGGCCCGTTCCCATGACTGATAAGTGTTATGATCTTTACTGGATTGTGGTGGACCAGAAATTTTCCAGAAGAGGTGTCGGGGGAAAGCTCCTTGGATTCATGGAGGCTTTTGTGACCAGAAAGGAGGCTCGGCGTATCTATATAGAAACTTCCTCGTCCCCGCCTTACGAGCCTGCAAGGTGCCTTTATGAAAAACACGGCTACCAGGTGGTGTGCCTGCTAAAGGATTTTTACCGGGAGGGCGACCACAAGATGATCTTTATGAAGGAGATCTGCGGGAGGCCTGTATAAGGTGAAGGCTTTAATAATTGCTGCAGGCCAGGGCAGCAGGTTCAATGAGTTAACAAAAGATACACCTATCATTTTCATCCTTATTGGAGTTTTCTTTAACGCACCACTTTACTCATTGATTACTATAACTTTTTGGTCCTTTGTGAGCGCGGGATTTTATTCTCTCAGGGCTCTGAAACACCTCTATGAATTAGACCGGAAAGGGAATCTCTAACGGTCTGGGAAAGGGTCCTCGGCAGAGCGGTAGGCGACTCGTGGCCTTAGGGGTTAGCGTCCGTATCAGATCCCTCCTTCTTTTTTCTATAAACCCCTTTGGAGATTATGATACTCAGTTCATAGAGAACAATGAGGGGCAGTGCCATCATTATCTGTGTGGCAACGTCCGGAGGGGTTAGAATAGCAGATAGGATAAATGCGCATAGGATTGCAAACTTGCGGAATCTTTTCATTGATTCTGGATTAATGACGCCGATCTTGCTCATAAAGAAGACTACCACAGGCATCTCGAAGACCACACCAAATGCTAAAAGCAACCTAATTGCAAAGGCGAAATACTGCTTTATAGAGGGAAGTGCCCTTATATCCTCGGTTGCAAAACTTACAAAAAATTTGAAGCCATAGGGAAAAACAATAAAGTATCCGAACAGAGAGCCAGTAACAAACAGGATACTGGAAAACACAACAAAAGGAATAACATATCTCTTTTCCTTCTGGAAAAGGGCAGGCGCTAAAAACATCCATAATTCGTAAAAGATAATGGGTATGGCTAGGATAATGGCGGCAATAAGGGCTACCTTAATATAGGCTATAAACATCTCCGGGAGACTGGTAAAGATAAGGCTGCTGTCAGCAGGGAGGACCTTTGTAAGGGGCAAAATAAGAAGAGAGAAAAGTTGTTTGGAAAAGATATAAGAGATAATAAATCCGATACCAATGGCTATTGCGCAGACGACCAATCTTTTCCTTAGCTCTTCTAGGTGGCCTAGGAATGGCTGTTTTTCATCTGTCATCCTCTTTTTTCTCCGTGATGCCCTTTTCGTTTTCACCCTTGTTAGAGTCTGATTCTATATCATCCTTTGCCTCTGTTTCCTCCCCTGTTTCGGATTCCTTTATGAGACCACTTACAGAGTCGGCCAGTTCTTCCTCCATCCCTTTGATTTCCTCCTCCACGTCCCCTATATTAAGATTTGCCCTTACCTCCTCAGTTGCCTTTCTGAACTCGGCCATTCCCCTCCCAAGAGCTCTGGCTAGATCAGGCAACTTCTTCGGACCGATAACAATCAAGGCGATCACAAAGATAATGATCAATTCGGGCATACCTATTCCGAACATCGGAGCTCTCCACCTTAAAGTCCGCTAATAATTATCTCCTTTAAAAAGCGATGATGACCCAGCCCTGCCAAAAGACCTCAAATCGTTTCCCGGTTCTTCGGCAGCGGAGAATAGATCATGGATTGAACCGGGGGGTAATCAGATGTGATTTCAATTATATCCTTTTTTTGTTAGAAATGCAGGTATTTTGGTATTTTTCTCGTCTCAAAATTATAATTCAAGAATCATTGCAATCTCATCACAATCAGGAAACCTCGGGCATTTTAGACAATCGGCCCAGATCTTATGAGGCAGGGATGTTTTTTCTACCTCTTTAAAACCAAAGCGGGCAAAGAAGTGCTTTATCATGGTTAAAACAAATACCCTTGATAGGCCGAGTTCAACTGCCTCTGAAAGACATGCCTCAACCAGTCGGGAACCAAGGCCCCTTTTTTGGCCCTCTTTAACAACTGCTAAGGATTTTATCTCCCCTAAATCTTCCCAGGATATGCTCAGGCCGCAGACGCCTAAGAGACCCCCCTTTACCTCACTATTGTCTACGACATAGAAATCCCGGAGGTGGTCATATAGTTCACTTAATGAATGAGGCAACAAGAGTGCCTGGCTTGCATAATGGGTCAAGATTCCATGGATAGATTTTACATCCTGAATTGTTGCCTTCCTAATCATGGGCAGGGATCCCTTCTCATATCCTCTCGATCCGGGACTTTGGTTTTGTTGCATAATCAAAGCACACAGTCAAGTTAAAGCGTAGGAGTTCCTAATCAATATTTGAAGGATGTACTATAAAGGGCTTGAATCCCTCTTTATCAGTCAGGCGTTTTGCACACGTGCTTACCTCTTCTAGATCAAGGAATGGACCGCAGCGGATCCTATAATATATCTCATCATTGATACGGGTTTGATAATAGTAAGCTGGATAGCCCAATCTGGTTAATCTCTCCACCAGTTTTTTGCTTTTCTCCTTGTCCTTGAGCGCAGCCACCTGAACGCTATAATTACGTGTATCCTCTTTTGATTGCTCAGGTTTTGTCATCTTATCTTGATTTGTCAAAAGATCTTCAGAGAGCAATTTTGTCTTGGTCCTCTCCTTTTTGTTAATAAGCTGGTTATAAAAGGTAAATTCCTCTTCCTGTATAGGCCTTACATGGTCAATCTTTTTCTTTTGCTCATCATGTGTAGCCTTTTCCCTGAGGGGGGAAAAACCACCTATGCTGCTTGGCAAGAAACCCCGGCCAACCATGATCCCTAAAGAAAATACCCAGGCCAGGATAAAGACAAGGCTCACAGATAATAAAAGGAGAGAGCCCAGGGTCAGCTGAAAGGTGTATCTCTTTCTTTCCCTTTTTGGAGACGATCTTCTGTTAACCATTTTTCCCGTCTACATGATTTCAGGCGCACTAACTCCCAAGAGGTTGAGACCATTTTTGATTACAATCTTTACGCCTAAGCATAAGAAAAGTCTCGCCTGGCTTAATACCCTGTCATCAGTAACGATCCTGTGCTTATTGTAGTAGCTGTGAAAGCTACTAGCCAGTTCTGTTAGGTAATAGGTCAACCGATGAGGTCCTAAGTCACAAGTGATTTCCTCTATAAGGGAGGGAAATTCAGCAATTTTCCTAATCAGGTCAATTTCCTCATCCAGGGCCAGTCTTTGAAGGGCTGGGCCAGGATGTTCAGGAAGGTCGATATCCTCCTCGGATGCCTTTTTAAAGAGGCTGCAGACCCTGGCGTGTGCATACTGCACATAATATACCGGATTTTCACTATCCTTCCTCTTAACCAAGTCTATATCAAAATCAAGGGGGGAGGTATGGTCTTTGCTCAGAAAAACGAACCGTACTGCATCTACCCCAACATCATCCACAAGCTCTTTTAAGGTGATGTACCTGCCCGATCTCTTGGACATCTTTACCTCGGCTTCCCCTTCCCAGAGCTTGACCAGTTGGATTAAGAGAACCTCCAGCCAGTCACCCGAGATTCCTTCTGCCTCCAGGGCAGCCTTAACTCTGGTTATATATCCATGGTGATCTGCCCCCCAGATATTTATTGCCCTCTTGAACCCCCTTTTCCATTTATCAAGGTGATATGATATATCCGAGGCAAAGTAGGTAAATTGACCATCTTTCTTTCGAACAACCCTGTCTTTATCGTCGCCAAAACAGGAAGTTCTGATCCAAAGTGCAGCATCCTTTTCAAAAAGCAAACCCTTTCTTTCAATCGCTTTGATTGCATGATCGATGTTACCTGATGAGTAGAGATCACTTTCCCTATACCAGAGGTCAAAATGTACCCTGAAATTGACCAGGTCTTCCTCTATCTCCTGTAGCATCTTTTCTTTACCGAGCTCAGACAATAGATCTATCGCCGCGTGAATATCAAGGTTCCCTAATTTTTTTTTGTTAGCAATCTCAACAGCCAGCTCCTGGACGTAATCTCCCTGATAACCATCTGAGGGGAATGGATAGGATGGATCAGAGAATTGCCGCCACCTGCTATAAATGGACTCGCCAAGGAGCTTAATCTGTTGGCCTGTGTCATTTATATAAAATTCCCTCCTCACATCGTAACCGCTGAAATCCAAAATCCGACAGAGGGTATCTCCCAATGCTGCACCTCTACCATGGCCGAGATGCAGGGGGCCGGTAGGGTTTGCGCTAACAAACTCTACCAGTATTTTTTCCATTTTTCCGAGGCAGCTGCGACCATAGTCATCCCTCAGATGAATAACCTGGGAGAGGAGATTATGCCACTGCCCTGTTGATATGAAGAAGTTTATAAAACCGGCACCGCCTATCTCGGCCTTCAGAATGAAATGATCATGATCTACTAGATGTCTGATAAGTGTCTGGGCGATATTCAAAGGGGAGCTCTTCTGGCCTCCAGCAAGGGTCATTGCCAGGTTAGTAGCAAAATGGCCATGATCTGAGTTGTGAGGAACCTGGATGACAAACTCTGGTAAGGGCATCTGTCTGAGATAACCTTCCCTGAAACAGGACTCTAAGGTATCTTTAAGGATCTTGGCCAACCTCTTTTTCACAAATATATTCCCGTTTGTTTTTACCCCCATAGTTCCTGTCTCATGTCCACCAGCCCCTTTATCTTCAACAGATTATACTGTATGGCCGAGAGTTCCATTGTTGCTACGTTGGGTGACAATTTCATGTTAATCTATAGAAATAGCCGATAACAAATCCAATATCAAGAACTATGTAGAAGGCCATCGAATTTGGTGGGGCCTTTGCAGAACGTACCAGTAAAAAACATGTTCACGGTGCTCAAAAAGGCTGGAGATCTGGCTGGCGGACACCTAACTTGAGGAGAAGGCTTAGCTGATGTAAAGGGGAAGGTGGTAGAGGTCCGCTATCGCTATTCTTGGCTGAGTATGGTATAGAAACACAAAAAGGCAGGGATAAGCATGCAAGTCTCTCTCCAGGGCCAGATTGAAAGAGTAACCTACACCAACAATGAAAATGGTTACACCGTTGCTAAGGTAAAGGTAAATGGACAGCGGGATCTCGTGACCGTTGTTGGAAACCTTATGGCACCAACCCCTGGCGAAATCATTAGAATGGATGGCGAATGGACCAATCATCCCAGATACGGTGAACAGTTCAAGGTAGTCCACTACACATCCTTGGTCCCTGCTTCCGTTTACGGGATCGAAAAATATCTGGGCTCAGGTCTCATCAAAGGCATCGGTCCAGTTATGGCCAAGCGAATCGTTGAAAAATTTGACAAAAAGACCCTCGATGTTATCGAGAACGACACTGAGAAACTGGCTGAAGTGGATGGTATTGGCCAGAAGCGTATCGGGATGATCAAAGAGGCCTGGAAAGATCAGCAAGAGATCCGAGAGGTGATGATCTTCCTCCAGACACATGGTGTCGGTTCAGGCTATGCCACGAAGATATTCAAACAATACGGTAGCCGATCAATTGTGGTGGTAAAGGGAAACCCGTACCGACTCGCAACAGACATCTTCGGGATTGGTTTTTTGACTGCTGATCGTATTGCGGAGAAGCTGGGATTTGCCAAAGATTCCGAAGTAAGGGTAGAGGCAGGTATACTCTATGTCCTCGATCGACTCGCTGATGAAGGTCATGTCTATTACCCCTATGAACCGCTTGTTGAGAGGTGCCAGGAGATCCTCGGGGTAGATCGGGAGGTCGTTGTCAGGGCACTTGCTACCATCGAGGTTAGCAAGATGATTGTCATCGAGGATCTGAAGGAGGGTATTGAGGATTTCAGGGAAGACACCAAGGGGGTTTATCTTGCCAGGTTTCACCGTTCCGAGACCAGCATCGTCACCCGGCTGAAAACCCTGATGAACTCCCCCAAATCAATAGGGAAGATCGACTCGGAAAAGGCAATCGAGTGGGTACAAAGGCAACTGGCTATCAGCCTGGCAAAAAGGCAGGTGGAGGCTATACGATGCGCTGTTGAAAATAAGCTAATGATAATCACCGGTGGCCCCGGTACAGGTAAAACCACAATCATCAATGCCATCATTAAGATCTTTTCAAGGCTTGGGGTAAAAATCATGCTGGCTGCCCCCACTGGGAGGGCTGCAAAGCGGATGAGTGAGGCTACCGGTCATGAGGCCAAGACCATTCACCGGATGCTGGAGTACAGTATTCAGAAAGGTGGATTCCAGAAAAACGAGCTAAACCTCCTGGACTGTGATCTCATAATTGTAGATGAGGCCTCGATGATTGATACCATCCTGATGCATCAGCTCCTCAAGGCCATTCCTCCTGGGGCAACCTTCGTCCTGGTGGGAGATGCACATCAGCTTCCCTCTGTTGGGGCCGGAAATGTTCTCAAAGATATTATCGCATCCGGGGAGATCCAGGTAGTGGAGCTCAATGAGATTTTTCGCCAGGCCAGGGAGAGCCTGATTATCGTCAATGCTCACAAGATCAATAATGGCCTGCTCCCCTCATTCAAATCCTCCGGTCAAGAACTTGATGATTTCTATTTCATTGAGCAGGAAGACCCTGGAGAGGTTCTTAGAATCATACTGGAGCTTACCAGTGAGCGTATTCCTCGCCGCTTTGGATTTGATCCTGTTGACGACATCCAGGTACTTACCCCCATGCATAAGGGAGTAGTGGGGGCTGGAAACCTGAATGTGGAATTGCAAAAGGCGCTGAATCCAGCGGAAGATGGGATCATGCGTGATAACAGAAACTTCCGGGTGAACGATAAGGTTATGCAGGTCAAGAACAATTATGACAAGGAGGTCTTTAACGGTGACATCGGAAGAATCACTCGAATCGACCATGAGGATCAGGAGATGACTATTTCCTTCGATGGACGAGATGTTATTTATGATTACCCGGACCTAGACGAGGTTGTTCTGGCCTATGCTGTGTCCGTTCACAAATCGCAAGGCTCTGAATATCCAGCCGTCATCATTCCCATCCTCACCCAGCATTATGTACTTTTGCAACGTAATCTGATTTACACGGCTGTGACCAGAGGCAGGAAACTGGTGGTAATGGTTGGCACGATGAAGGCACTGGCCATTGGGGTCAAGAACGATAAGATGCAGAAACGTTACAGTTATTTGAGACACAGGCTGAGCTGATACAATACACCCATTCCTGGACAAAGCTGTGCTTACTGTGTGCACTGGGTCCTTGATAAATACGATATCTGGCCCTGTCTTTTATTGAGATGATGAAAAGTTAATGCTCGTCCTCTCTTCCTGGCTTTCAGACTGCCTCTTTCGAGCATTTAATGTTACCAACTCTCTGAGAAAGCGGACATATTCTATGTCGCAGGCCGCCTTTTTTCTGAAGGGGGCCATTTTCCATGATCTGCAGGCACGAGGTCGTAGAGCTTGGCTGATTTCACCGTCTGAGTAGCCAAGCTGCAATCCAACCAGGACCAGATCGGCCAGTTCATAGGGTCCGATAATCTCCTCGTCGTAAATTCCCCCGAAACCCGGCGAGGGTCTCTGGTGCACGATGTGCTCAGGGAGGCCCATGAACTTCGCTGCGCTTGCCACCTGCGATTTATATAAGCCGGATAGAGGAGCACAATCGCCTTGCTGAGGATCATCGATGCCCTGTTCCACAAAATAGCCCAGCGATATTTCTGTCAGGTTGGTACAGATCACAAGCATGAGCCTGTGGCGGGTGGCATATTCCCTTAGTCTGGCGATCCGCAAGCGATGCAAAAGGGTGAGGAGCTGGTAATGGATATGTATTGATCCAGGTGTTTGGCTAGCCTTAACGGATACTATCATTCTCCTCCTGACTCTCACTGGCAGCCATCTGAGTACCAGCTTCATCAGACACCCTGTCAGCCAACGGGGTGGCATACCGAGGCGCTTTTCCATACCGATTGCCTCGGCGGTAATGTCGGTTTGTATAAGATGAGCGCCGAGGGCCCTGTAGACCTCAGGATTGTAGAGCTCACCTTTTATCCTCGAATCGTTCATCTGGAAGGCAACCACCTGCCATTCTTGTCTTTGCTTCCTGGCCCTGAGACAGAGAGATGCTGTTGTCAGGCTGTCAATACCCCCGCTGGCCCCGAAAACGGCCCCCCTGAATCCCTGGCGGTGGATAGCCTCAGCGAGTTTCCACGCAGAGCTTTCAACGAAGAGATCAACAGGGAACTCGAAAAGCTCTTTCTCCAGCATAACTATACCGTATGCTCTGCCATTTTACGGCACATTTCGCGCATCCTTAATAAAGGCACCTCGTGTTCATGTGTGACATAGCTAAGTGCTTCGATTCGCAAATACTATAACGTATTCTCATGAGTATAATCTTTGCGATTGTCTTCGACCCAGAGCTCAGACCGAAGGGCTCACTCGGCTCGGCCGAGCTCGTCGCGGGCAGCACTTAGTCCCGAGTAAATAAATACGTCATCGAATTTATGAATCGAGGGACTAAGGTATGTGAGAGGGCAATTAGGGGGCGGATTTCCTGAAAACCGGAACAGCGTAAGGCCCCTCTCGGATGTAGTAAACCGATGGTTCGATATTTCTCTTTCGGACCTGATACATGGAGTAGATAAGTGCGTTTTGGACCATAGCCTGGGCTCTTTCCACATTCGATCTCCCCTGGAGTTCGGCCATGAGAAATTCGTGGCCGCTGGTTCCGGGAAGTATGGCACAATCCTGCTCGGGAATTTCGCCAGAGCAATATATCAATCCCTCTTCTCCGACGATTCTGAGGGGCCTTCCCCAAACCTCCGGCTCCCATTGGTCCTTTGTAAATCGCCAGCGGGGATGCCGTAGCAGATCCAAGAATCCATCTGGCCCCTGCAACTTTAAGAGATGGCACAGGGTTTTGTAGTTGATTGAACCAATGGGTTCGACATCCCGATTGTTGGCAGCGATAATTATTACGCCGCCTTTCTTGACAGCGGGGATGGCACCAACCCCTGCCTTTGCGGTTTGGTAGTGGTCCCTCCCCACATAGCCCCCATGAGTGAGGACAATATCGAATTGCCTTTCCAGCGTGATCTTGGCATAGGCCTTGATCATCTCGAAGGCCTCCATGTGTGCCTTCACTAAATCCCCGGCGAAGACCCCTGTGAGGTGCATATCCTTGTCCAGGGTGACGTTGACAATGAAATCAACCCCGACGGTCCTTGCGACCTCCAAGGCCTCCTCATGACACGGGTTTCCCTTGAGACTGAGGTTGGTGGCATTGGGGTCCTCGAGGTAGTAAGGACCGTGAAATGTCTGGATGGTCTTCACATCTACCAATCCCGGACAGACGGCCTTTCTTCCCCCGGAAACCCCGGCCATAAAATGGCTTTCCACAAGGCCCGTGGCGATCTTCAGGTCAGCACAAGAGAAGTCCTTGTTGACATAGACCTCGGTATCCCTTTTAGTCTTCCCGATACTGATCAGGAGATCCTTGTTCTCACTATCGTGATCAAGGATCGTGAATTGCTCCACGATCTCCTCTCCATACATCTGGACCTTCTCGGCGTGGGTACTGGCCCGATGCATCCCCGTACCTACGATGATTGTGATGTTCTCCCTGCGTAATCCATGGGATTCTAATGTCCGCAATATGGGGCCGAGAATCCCCCTGTCCCCCTTGTATGGAACGGGCCTGGTGATATCGGATACAGTTACCGAAGCGGTCATATCCCGGGGCCTCTTCCCCTTGTTCCTGATGATCTCCTCTAATTTCGGACTCCCGATAGGGTTAGAAAATGCTTTGTCGATCTCCTCTTGCCAATTATGTATAATGGGGACGCTGCCCATGCTGATCTCGACCGAATCCCTCGGCACAGCGATTTCCAGGGTTTCGTGGCCATACTCCAAAGGGATTTGCTTCCAGTTCCCGGTGTCGACCACGGCCAGGGCATCCTCTAGATCCGGTTTCATATTCACTCCATCAGCCTTTGCTTTTCAGGTCTTCCATGGGTTTGATCCTCTTTTTCTGCTCAAATCATCCCCAACCTTAAAGAAGAGAAACCCTAAAATCAATGCCTTTATTCACCTTCTCCGGCGGTAATTCGTCATACGATGCTGTCCGGGTTGACATATATTTCTTTTACAATTACAGTAGACCCGTTAAAAATGTGGGACACCAATGACAAGGTAGTCAAGGATGTGCGTAAAGAACGGCCATTCCCTTCTTTTGCAAGGAGTGGCCATTTTTTTAAACACGTGATGAAACCAGGGGTTAGCCCAAAACGTCAAATAGGCTCGTACGCGTAGATGATAAGAAGGGGTAGTGCAAGATGGTCGATCGGCAAAAAGAGACAGAAAAGACAATTCAGGAAAGAATAGCCGAGGAAGACCTGATTCAAGAGAGAATAGATGCTGAAGGAAACAGATGGAGGAAGGTCTATTTTGGTGGCGGGGAGCATTTTAAAAACTGGCTGACCCAATGTAGAGAGTTGGGGGAGGTTATGGTAGAAGAGGTTGACTCAACAGGATACAAATGCTTTGAAGAGGGTGGTGAAAAGCTATATAGGATCTGGATGAAGGTGGATAAGAGAAAAGAGGACAATCAGTGTTAATTGAGAAGACTCTCAAAGAAAAGGCAACAATGATGCGGGAAGTGGAGGCTGGCTCTCTTATATTTGCTGCAGGATATGGAAGCAGGATGAGGGGTTTTTCCGGTAACAAGACCCTTTTGCCTTTAGTACCTGGGTCTCATCCATTTGAGGGAGAACATCCCATAATTTCTGAAATTATCACCAGTCTTCCGAGAGGACCAAAGGCTTTGGTGATACACCACAGAAAAGATGAGGTGATCACGGCAACCCGTGATCTTGGTGTTTCTTATTATGATCAGCCTGTCCTCAATGGAACAGGGGGTGCGCTTATCGCGGCCCAGGGTTTTCTGGAGCATATAGGTCAAGAACATGTTGTTATAACTATGGGAGATACTCCGTTTGTAAAGCGGGCCACGTACCATGACCTTCTCACCCAACTGGGAGATCACGATCTGGTTGTCTTAGGCTCTAAGCCAGTAGATAAGGCCCAGTATGGTATTTTAGAGATAGAAAATGGAAGGGTGAAAAGGATCACTGAGTGGAGATACTGGAGGGAGTATCCACAAGAGAGGCGAAGTGGTTTGGAGGTTTGTAACTCAGGTATATACGCAGCCAAGAGATCGGCTCTCCTCACATACCTGAAGAAATTAAGGAAGAGACCTCATCAGGTTGAGAAGGAAAGAGATGGGAGGATGATCGTCGTCGAGGAGTATTTTATCACCGATTTGGTTGAGCTGATGAATAATGATGGACTTGCGGTTGGCCTTGTCGTTGTTGATGAGGAGAAGGAGGTTATGGGTATAGATACGCTTGAGGATTTGGTTTTTGCCCAGAGTACATTTGCAGAGAGGAATAGACAGACAAAAAGCTTTGATTGTTGGCATAGGAAGTGATATTTTTATAAAGATAAACAAGAGGGTATTGGGATTATGGCAAAGGACTCTAATTCTCCGCTATCAGCAGAAGATGTTTGTCGCATCCTTTTAAAGAGGGGCCTCATATCAAAGGCACAAAAGGAGGAGATTTTCAAAAAGAAGGATACCCTCCAGAAAAAGTTAGAGAAACTGCAGGTGATCAGGGATGCATCAGGGAGTTCTTCTTCGCGAACAATCAATCCTATAACCGTAATTGATATTATCTCTTTTTTGAAACTTGAGAGAAAAGATGACCCAACCAAGGAACTCGATGAAGAAACTATCTTCCAGGCTCTGGCTGAGGAGTGGAGCATAGATTATAAGAAGATAGATCCGCTCAAGCTAGACCTCAAGTTGGTGACAACGACCGTTCCCAGATCCTTTGCCATAAAGAACCTCGTTTTACCTGTAGCTGTTCAAGATGGGTGGCTTACTGTAGCCACACCAAATCCTCATAATCTTGAGGTCATGGAGGATATCAGCAGGGTTAGTCAGTTAAAAGTCAAACCAGTAGTCTCAAGCAAATCCGATATTATCAAACTCATCAATGAGTTTTATGGCTTCAGACGATCAATTGCTGCGGCCGAGGAGCAGTTTTCTGGCCCAGGAATTGACTTGGGCAACCTGGAACAGTATGTAAAGCTTCAGAAGGCCAGGGATCTCCCATCAGATGACAGGCATATTGTACATGCTGTAGACCACCTCTTTAGCTATGCCTTTGATCAAAGGGCCAGCGATATTCACATTGAGCCGAAGAGGAATATCAGTTTGGTTAGACTGCGGATTGATGGTGTCTTGCATTCCATATACAAATTACCAAAAAGTGTTCACGGAGCTCTTATTTCCAGGGTTAAGGCCCTTTCCGGCCTTGATATGGCGGAGAAGAGGCGTCCTCAGGATGGCAGGATAAAGATTGACAGGGGTCAAGGAGTTGAGGCAGAGATCAGGGTTTCAACTATACCTACGGCCTTTGGCGAAAAAGGTGTTTTAAGGATACTGAATCCAGATATTCTCATCCAGGATGTAGGCCAGCTCGGTATGACATCAATGGACCTGGTGCGTTACCAGCACTTTATCAATCTTCCCTATGGCCTGGTTCTGGTATGTGGCCCTACCGGTAGTGGAAAATCAACAACACTGTATTCTACATTGAGGTATCTATCCAATGAGGAGAATAATATCACTACTGTGGAGGATCCCATTGAGATGGTTTATGAGCATTTCAACCAGATAGCCGTCCAACCGACAGTGGGTATCACATTTGCCAGCATTTTGAGGAATATCTTACGCCAGGACCCCGATATTATCATGATTGGGGAGACGAGGGATCTGGAGACAGCCCAGAATGCTATTCAGGCAGCGTTGACAGGACACCTGGTGCTTTCGACACTCCATACTAACGATGCCGCCTTGGCTATTACGCGTCTGGTGGACATAGGTGTTCCAGACTTTCTTATACATGTAACCCTGACCGGCGTTTTGGCTCAGCGGCTTGTGCGCAAGATTTGCCCTTACTGTCGTGAGGCCTTTGAAATTGGCGCAGACGAGCTTGTTGCTATGGGCATCGAGGCTGAAGTGAGTGGGATTATCGAGCTAAAGAGGGGCAGGGGTTGTATAAAATGTAGGGGAACAGGTTATCTGGGAAGAGGTGGTATTTTCGAGGTTTTACCTGTTACAGAGTCGATAAAGGATTTGATTGCGCAAGGGGGTAGTGCCGATATGATCAGGCAGGTTGCCTGTAAGGAGGGTATGGTTACTCTCAGGGAAAATGCCATCAAAAAGATGCTCGATGGGGAGACAACCTACCAGGAGGTGATCAGGGTAACCTGGGGTCAGGTCTGATTCATGCTGGCTCAACTTACTATTACTGATTTTGCGATCATAGACTCTTTGTCAGTCAGCTTTTCAGGGGGGCTCAATATACTCTCAGGAGAGACTGGTGCAGGAAAATCAATTATCATAAATGCCGTGAATCTGATCCTGGGAGGAAGAGCATCCCCAGATCTTATCAGGACTGGTGCTGAGAGGGCAGTAGTTGAGGCCCTTTTTCAACTGCCGGCAGAATCTCCCCTTTCTCAATCCTTGGCCAGCATGGACATTCCTTTTAATGGTGAGGTGCTGATAAAAAGGACGATCTCTAAGGAGGGTAAGAGCACGGTACGGGTCAATGGCACTCTGGCAACACTGCAGATACTCTCTAGGGTGGGGCCGCATTTGATCAGTGTTTCGGGGCAGAACGAGCATCAGCTTTTACTAAGGCCTGATAACCATCTCTTTATCCTGGATGAGTTTGGTGGATTAACGAAAGAGAGACTTCAGCTCAATGAGCTTTACAGGGGTTATTATGCTCTTAAGGAAAAGGCGGAAAGACTGAGGGGCCATTTAAAAGAAGAGGAGGAAAGGCGAGAGCTTACCCAATTTCAGATAAAGGAGATTCAAGAGGCAAGGCTTACTCCAGGTGAGGACACCAGTCTTGAGGCTGAAAAGAGCAGGCTCACGCATGTTGAAAGGTTAATGGAGATAGTTTTTAGCGCCTATCAGGCCCTCTATGAAAAGGAGGAATCTGTTTTATCTATCTTGAGCTTCATTGCAAAAGACATGGAAAAGGGTATGGGTATTGACCCTCACCTAGACGATTATAAGAAGCAACTGGAATCAGCTGAGCTTCAATTGCAGGATTTGGCCTTGGAGTTAAGGGATTTTTACTCCAGGCTCAAGGTTGATCCAAAAAGGCTGGAAGAGGTTGAAGAGAGATTGCAACTCATCAGGCGGTTGAAAAAGAAATATGGCTCCTCTATTGAGGGCATACTCTCTTTCAAGGAGGAGCTTTCTCAAAAGGGGTATGAATTCACCCAGAAAAGGGAGGAACTGAAAAAGTTTGAAGCCCAGCTGGAGGAGAAAAAGCAAGCCCTATTGAGACTGGCCTTCCAGCTCTCTTTAAAGAGGCATGAGATTGCAGAGGCATTTGAAAAAAAGGTGGAAGAGGAGCTCCATTTATTGGATATGGCCGGGACCAGATTTAGCATCAAGTTCAGCTCTCCAAGACCAGTTGATGATGCTATTTCCGAAGACATGCTTGATTCTGCTCTTACCTCAGACGGAATAGATGTCCTGGAGTTTATGATATCACCAAATGTGGGTGAAGACTTGAGACCATTGGCCAGGGTTGCCTCGGGAGGAGAACTATCACGGATCATGCTTGCCCTGAAGACTATATTGGCTCGATTCGGTTTAATTGAAACCCTTGTCTTTGATGAGATCGACTCTGGCATCGGGGGAGCTACTGCCGCTACTGTTGGTGAAAAGCTCGGCTCCCTTGCCAATTACCATCAGGTTTTATGTATTACACATCTTCCTCAGATAGCCTCCTGCGGGGAGACGCATTTCTTGGTTGAAAAGAGGGTTACTAAGGGTAGAACCCGGGCACTTATTTCCTCATTGGACAGGGAAAGCAGGATCAATGAGATTGCCAGGCTTCTTGGTGGTAGAATTATATCTGAAAAGACCCTTGCACATGCCAGGGAGATGCTTTCCGCCTAATCTCCCAGTCCCTCCACTCTCCAACCCATCCTCCTGGTATGATAGAGCAAACACTGACTCTTCACAGGGTATAAAGGCATAGCGGATGAAAAAGACAGGGCGATTTTTGACCCTGTCTTTAATGAAAAGGGTAGGGTGGTATTACCTTTTCACGAGAGGTCACCCCATTGTCCTGGCCCTAATCTCCGCCATATTTGAATTGCAAATAAACGGAATAGTCGTTGATGAACGGTTACACGTTTCATCTTGTATTCGTCGTTGCGATGGTCGAGATGGGACCCTACAAGCAAGAGTCAACTGTCATTTGTTGCGCACGGTGGAGAGTAGCCTTGGGATTTTCTTGTCTTACATTCTCATGATCAACTGCTCGGTAGTACCTGTCAACGAGCTTCAAATCCACTTCACTCAGTACAGAAGACACTCTCTTCATAGATGACTGAGATAGAAAGGCGTGGGAGGGAGCTTCATATCGCTTTGGTTGACCGGTATTCTGGGAAACATCCTCCTTGCATCACAGACCTGGGGGTGTGTAAATCCCCATCTTTTTGGTGAAATTCACCCAGATTTTGGGTGAATTTCACCCATTCTTATCCATCCCAATGGCAAAGATGCTAAAGTCCGGGCTTACAAAATGGGGGTCTATATAAGACCCTGAAGCACCAGCCGGTGTATGCTTCTCTGTTTCCACTTACCCGAATTTTCTTCAGCTCAAAGGGTGGCATGATTTTAGCTTCGGATTGAATATGCAATGAAGTGAAACAAACCACTGTGTTGAGGGAACTGCAAGATTACATCTTGAATGAGACATAGTTCATCAGAAGAATGTGACTTGCCTTAAGCTAGTCAAAACGCAAAATACGGGTACCTTAGCAAGAAGAGGCAGAGCGGAGAAACCCTAAGAAGAGACTAAAACGGAATAAGCGTCCTAACGCCAAGCTAAAATACCGCAGCTATAAATCTAGGCACTACCAATGAAAGAAATCCAATTGCCAGACATCGTAAATATGGAAGATCCCGAGAGCGTCTTCAGTGAGGTTCGGCAAATTGCGCTCATGATATCCCCTCAATTTGCCCATAAGTTTGTAGACAACGTACTCAGAGATATCGTGCGCCTCTTCCACGGCGAGTACCCAGGATATCGCAGATGTACTACCGGATACCACAACCTCAAGCATACCACCGATACCCTTCTGGCCATGGCAAGGCTCATGCATGGTGCGTTTGAGGCCGGGGAGAATTTTACCAGAGAAGAGCTCAATCTCGGCCTAATATGCGCCCTCATGCATGATACCGGATATATCCAGACACTTGATGACGATGTTGGAACGGGCGCCAAACATACACTCATACATATCGACCGCAGCATTGCCTTCATGGACAATTATATAGCTGGTAGGGGATTTTCAAAGCGGGATTTCAAAGACTACTCCAAGATCCTCAGGTGCACGAGCCTCGGCTCTAAGATTGAGAGAATCCGATTTCCCTCCCGCCCGGTTGAACTCTTGGGTAAGATGCTAGTTGCTGCCGATCTCCTGGGCCAGATGGCAGACAGAACCTATCTTGAGAAGCTCCTGTTTCTGTTTTATGAATTCAGGGAGGGAGGCGTCATGGGATATAGCAGCGAACTGGACCTCTTGAAAAAAACTATCGACTTCTACCTTAGGACCCAGAGGGGGTTTGCTCGCGAATTGCGTAATGTGAACGGGTATATGCGCTGTCATTTCAAGGTGCGCTGGAACCTTGACAGGGATTTATATAGGGAAGCCATTGAAAGAAACATGAGCTACCTCAAATTCATACTGGAAAATCACGGAAAGGATTACCGTGACTACCTGAGGCGAGACGGCATATACAGTAAGCAACCGAACCAGTAGAAACAATGTCTACTAGCTGCATTCCTCGGCCTTCATCCTAGCATCAGAGTAACGAATTCCGATTGAAATCTATTATAGATGACGCTTCATCCGGGCTGGCGAATCCATCTTGAAGTAAAGAGCTTAGCTAAGAAGGGCAGAGCGAAATGACCTGGCTCTAGCGCAAGGATGGTGATGAGATAATGGGAAATGAAAGTCATACTCAGAATGCTCAAGGAGCGTCGTCGATCTTTGAAAAATAAATCTGTCCCCTTTTTTTATTCTCACTCCATGTATAGCCTCTCCCAAGGAATATCCAGCAGTACCAACACGTTGATTACCCATCAGAATTCTCTATATCATGATCGGATGCCAAAGAGTGTTACAACGCGGATTCGATAAAAGATAAGAGTCATGAATTAGAAAAAGCAGAAAAAAATAAAAAAAACACTTGACTTATCTTTTTAGTATCCTAGGCTAAAGGCATTCATACAACAAAATATGCACACTTGCGGTTCTTTCTCATTGTGTTTTGGCTATTTGTTGCTGGTGTCATCAGAAAGGTATGATGCTGCTGTAGTCCTGACGTGGAGGCTCAAGAGTAATACCAATGCCGTTCGGCTAGGTTCTTTTGTAATTCCCCAGGTTTTTCAAAAATCCCCTGCGGAGTGCACTCTAGAAAGCTGTTTTTTTCACCGTGCAATCGAATCGCTCGACAAAGACGATTTCCAATGCTCGACGATGTTTAAGTCCTAGTACTTCTTGTACGGAAGCGCTGCACGGCTACTTCGGATATCTTCAAGGGATAACTGTTCGCTGTGAAGAGTGAGTCCTTCGATACCACCAGATTTATGCTTTTGGAGGCGGCAGTTGTACCCGCAGAACCTCCTTCGATTAATACCCGGCAGCGGCAAAATTTAAAGACACTGTCAAGAGCCTCAGCTAGTACCAATGGACTCAGGCATTACTCAGTCAGCTTGTCAAAGGCAGAGGTGCCAGTGCAAGCTCCTTTATTGACCATTAACAGCATAAACCAAATTGTCAAGGAAGAATCTAACTATTAAAAACACTTAAAGGAGGTATACATGAGTCAGGCAAAATGTGGAGATACGGTAAAGGCGCACTGCACAGGAAGGCTCCAAAACGGCGAGGTGTTTGCCAACTCAAGAGACAGCAAGCCGCTTGAATTTACCCTTGGAAGTGGACAGCTTATTCGAGGTTTTGAAAACGCCGTTATCGGTATGGAGGTCGGAGAGACAAAGACTATTACAGTCCCGCCAGAGGAAGCATATGGACCAAGGTACGAGGATTTAGTACTCGATGTAGAAAAAAGCTATTTTCCTGAAGATATAACCCCTGTTATCGGAGAACAACTTCAGATCCCGCAGAAGGATGGTAAACCTCTCGAGGTAACCGTTAGCCATATCAATGAAGATACTGTAATTCTTGACGCAAACCACCCATTAGCCGGGTACACACTGACCTTTGATATCCTCTTAGTTGCAGTGAAATAATATTTAGTACCCATTCTCTGTTGGGTGAAACCTAATAAAAAATATAGCAAAGGCCGATCCTGAGGGGGAAATAACAACGCATTTTTCCATCTCTGGGCCAAACTTGACAATCATTATGCGCAAAGTGAGCAAAGCTATATTAATCTTGCTTGTTACCTCTCTCATATTTTTCTTGTTGTCCGCCCCCATCCTAGCAGGGGAGAGAAAAATTGACCTGGATTTTGGCGACTGTTCCCTCTCTGCCGATATTAAAGAAGCCCCGCTAAGAGCTGTCATTGAAGAGATTAAAAGGCAAGAGAAGGGGATATGGTTCAAAATATGGCTCAAAAGGAGCAAAACCTCATTGGATGAGAAGGTTTCGGTGCAGCTTAAGGACCTGCCTATTCGGGTCGGCATGGAACGAATCTTTTCAGCGATGAATTGTGGCCTCATCTTCGACCAAGACGGTAGGCTTTTAGGCGTGTTCCTCATTGGCAGGCCTGCAAGAGCAATGGCTAGGGTTAGAAGAAGGAGAGCACCGAGAGCGCCGCGACGGTATAGAAGCCAGAGATAGTACGTGCCCCTTTTAAACTCCCAAATCAAGTTGTCAAGTAGGACAGAGAGGTTCTGTAGTTACTATCTGGTGCGCTCATGCAGCGTATATGGGATGCTGAGACTATGCGTCACTTCTTGGCATCAAGAGCGGTAATCCGGGGTTTATGAGAGAAAGCATTTCACCCTTAGCAAGGGAGGCAGAGTATAGCATTTCAGGGGTGCAGCCCATTCTCGAATTTGAAGCAGGCAAGTGCCTCTCTTAAAAACTGTGTTTTTCAAGGGGAAAACGTATGAACAAAAATCCAGAGAGGGAAAGCGGAGGCTTCATGGGGGAAATTGCTGACGCCCTGGGACATCGACGGGAGAATAGACGCATCACACGTCATGGAAAACCGCGCGATTTCAAATCGAAAATAATAACCCTGATGCTTGGGGGTGCTGGTCTTGTCCTTCTAATCGTCCTTATCGCTATTTTTTTGAAAGACAGCAACGAGCTCCCCACAGAGGATTTACCTTCCATTCAGGCCAGACTTAGCCAGCTTGAAAAGAGAATATCACACCTTGAGGGAATGGAGGAGAGAATCGTCTTTCTCGACAAGCAGGAAAAAGCGCTGCAGCGATATATTGTAGAATATGATCAATCTGGAGGACCGGCGGCACAACGCCTGCATACGCTGGCCGAAAGGGTTGACCATCTGGAAAAAATAGTAGCGACAGTTACTGTGGAGACCAAAAGGAAACCATTTCCTCTCTCCAAAGGCCGCTACCACGAGGTCCGTTGGGGAGATACTCTCTACCAGATTGCGCAACGATACGGCACCTCGGTAGATGAACTATGCCGCCTCAACAATATAACTCCAAGCCAAGTAATCTACCCGGGTCAGAAAGTCTTGGTCACTTCAGAGGACAATCAGTGAGCGCCTGGTCTATACCTTAAAAGGAAGTGGATAGATGCCATTTGATCAAGGTTGCTAATAAAATGCTAACATTCTTCCAGCATACTGGAGACATAATAACATATGCAAAAACAACAGTTTCTTGAACCATGTATAACTTACCGAGGTCACAGGAGTAAGGTATGAAAAGCGATTTTCCAGAGGGTTATCGTCCTTCAGAAGATGAACCGTACATGAATGCGAAACAGCTTGAGTATTTCTGGCAAAAGCTCCTTCTCTGGCGTGACCACTTAGAGCAGGAGTCCGTTAAAATTTCTGATCAAATCAAGGAAAAGAGCTTAAGAGAACCTGATGTGGTGGACCAGGGGGCACTGGAGGCCGATAAAGCCCTGAAACTGATGATCTTTAATCGCTACCTTAGGCTCATCCACAAAATTAATGGCGCCCTACAGCGGATTAGGAACGGTACCTATGGGTACTGTGAGGAAACCGGGAAAGAAATCGGCATAAGGCGTCTTGAGTCCCATCCCACTGCTAAACTTTGCCTTGAAGCCCAGAAAAGGCATGAGCAAGTGGAAAGACTTACACGAGCCAGACATTGAAAGGGGAATCCATCAAGGGGAGGTGAAACAGTGAAAGTTAAAATTTATGAGGACGACAATCTAGTTGGGATTTATCAGGAGGACGGAAGCGTGAAATGCAGAGACTGCATGGCAGAAGAAGACTGGAAAGACCTCACACAGGAGGACATTATTACCTCAGAAGATATAGAGAAAGATGGTGAGTGGATCTACTGTGACTACTGCGAGGAAAAACTGTGAACCGGAATGGGAGCAAGCTATATTGTTTTCTCAAAACCCGATTGTCTGCATGAAAATAGCAACAAATAAAAGCAAGGGAATTTGGAAGTGGTCGATATAAAATTATCCATAGACCCCTTTAGACCTTACCGGCGCGTTTCTGAGACAATGTCTCAATTCAGAGATTAATTACACTACAAGTCGAGATTTGATTGAAGGTAAGCATTAATGGATTCATGTCCTCTGTCAAGATATTTTGCTTTTGACGGTTCACCTC
>Ga0209979_1000646_pt1 | contig 44662 bp, 44 predicted proteins | sample AnhtaG_FD_183114 | JGI IMG/M metagenome (GOLD analysis project Ga0209979, IMG submission 183114) | Deep subsurface microbial communities from Anholt, Denmark to uncover new lineages of life (NeLLi) - Anholt_01485 metaG (SPAdes) (version 2) | ecosystem: Environmental > Aquatic > Marine > Oceanic...
ACTTATCGAAGCCGATGGGCGTAAGTGGCGAAAAATTTTAGAATCAGGGATGAGTCGATAAAACTATGGGTTCTCAGAGCGTATTGATCGCGTTTGGGTTAACACTATTCGCGGGTCTATCAACAGGATTGGGTAGTGCTTTGGCATTTTTTGCCAAGCGAACTAACACAAAGTTGCTCTCTGCTGCCCTTGGCTTTTCCGCGGGCGTTATGATATATGTTTCATTCGTCGAGATATTTCCCAAAGCAAAAGACTCTCTCATTGCCGAATTAGGCCAGGTCGCTGGATATTGGGCTGCTGTTCTGGCTTTTTTCGCCGGAGTTATTTTTATTGGCATTATAGACAAGCTGGTACCATCGTTTGAAAATCCACATGAAGTTCACAGAACAGAGGAAATGGATGAGCCAGAGTCGGCAGCCAGGTTCAAGAAACTATATCGAATGGGTTTATTTACGGCTTTGGCAATTGCAATACATAACTTTCCGGAAGGACTTGCTACTTTTATAAGTGCTCTCAAAGATACTAAGCTCGGAATAGCAATAGCTATTGCCATAGCCATACATAATATTCCTGAAGGTATTGCTGTTTCAATTCCCATATTTTACGCAACAGGAAACAGAAAAAAGGCATTCGTTTTCTCGTTTCTCTCAGGATTGTCTGAGCCGGTAGGTGCGCTAATCGGCTACGTTATTCTCTTTTCATTCCTTAACGACCTGGTATTCGGCATACTCTTTGCCTCAGTAGCAGGCATAATGGTATTTGTCTCGCTCGATGAGCTCCTGCCCACTGCCAGAGAATATGGCCAGCATCATCTGGCAGCCTACGGATTAGTCGCTGGTATGGCAGTTATGGCTCTGAGTTTGCTTTTGTTTTTGTAAATGGTAGAAACATTTGGAATGTGATAAGTTCAAGTCAGCGGTGCTCGGTGAATAAACGGCTGGTTAAATTAAAAGATGTGCTGGAAAAACTGTACAGCAAGTACAATCATCACGATTTGATAAAACCAGACCCGCTGCAGTTTGTGTATCGATATGACAAGCCCTCTGATATGGAGGTTGCCGCCTTGTTAGCGGCGGACCTTGCTTATGGCCGGGTCGAACAAATCCAAAATAGTCTGACCAACCTGTTCGAGCGTATGGGTGAAAGTCCGTACGCTTTTGTAAGAGGTTTTGGCAAAGCTGAGCGGAAAAAACTAAGCGGCTTTAAACACCGCTTCACAACGGACCAGGACATCTCGGATTTACTGATGTTGTTGAAGAAAGTCCTGAACCGATATGCCGGTATCGAGGAGTTTTTTATTCAGGGTTACAATCCACATGATATAAATATCGTTCCGGCATTGTCGAAATTCTGCAATTCACTTATTGATATGTATGCTGCTGAGCACAACCCAAAGACAAGCCGGGGATTGAAGTATTTGTTAGTCAATCCCGCTAAGGGCAGTGCCTGCAAAAGGCTTAACCTTTTTCTGCGGTGGATGGTGCGTGATGACGATGTTGACACCGGGCTGTGGAAATCGATTGACAAGGCCAAGCTCATTGTGCCGGTTGATGTGCATATGGGCAGATTGTGCAAGATATTAGGGCTTTACAATCGGAAGGCGGTTTCTTTACCAACGGCAATAAAAATAACGGAGGGCTTTGCTGAAATTGAGCCGACCGACCCCGTAAAGTATGATTTTGCACTGAGCAGGGTCGGAATCGTAGAAAACTGTAACGGCAGCTTCCACCCAAAGTGTGAAGCCTGTGAGTTGTTTGGATTCTGTGTTGGCAGATAATTTGATGAGCGGATATGAACCATCATGTCAGAAACTAAAGAAAAAATAAAAGTATTGTTTCTTTGCACAGGCAATTCGTGCCGGAGCCAGATTGCAGAGGGCTGGGCCAGGGAATTAAAAGGTAACGTCATTGATGCGTATTCTGCGGGGATTCGTCCGATAGGTGTCAGTTCCAGGGCAATAAAAGCGATGGATGAAGCGGGTGTGGATATCTCACGGCAGCAATCCCAGCACATTGACGAATTTTCGGGAATTGATTTTGATTATGTAGTAACATTGTGCGACAATGCTTTCAAAAGTTGTCCAATATTCTCAGGCAAAGCCAGAATTGTTCATAAGCCATTTGACGACCCATATTTTGCATCCGGCAGCGAAGAAGAGATTTTGACAACCTTTAGAAAGGTGCGGGATGATATAAGGACGTTTATTGAAACGCTGCCACAGAGCCTGGAAGCCGAAAATAGTTAAGAGTTCAAACGGGAAATGAATTCAGAGCAATTAGAAAAATACACTTCCGCTATAACGCTTTCGGACATGGAAATCTTTGTCTTTCCGGAGTTAATGTACAGCCTGGTTTTGGCTAATATTATGAGCCCGATTATTTGGCAGTGGCGAGAACGGGACTGTTTTAAAAAACTGCAAGGCAAGAGCAGCTACCGCAAATTGATGCGGCTGAGACAATTCATAATGGACGAGTTTGAGTTTAATCTTGACCTTGAGACCTGGGGGCTGACAAGCAAAGCCAAAGAGCTCAAGCGCTTTGAGAAGTTTACTTCGCCCGACGACATCGCTCAAAGCAATGCCCTGTTCGGCTATCACGGTGACAAGTATTATTTTGATGTGGATATTCGCCGACACTTTGGCCTGGATAAATACGACAGTGACATCATCCCGTACTGGAAGACGGAAACCATCGAGGCAATGAACGCCTTTCGCCTCAAGGAAGGTTACCGAACCGCAGCCGGGGAATGTGTATCTCTGGCTGCCCTTTATGCAGCAGCGGCGTTCATCGTTTGCTCAATACCGCTGGAAGATATCTATATGATACTTACGCCACTTCACTCGCAAAATTTCTTCGCCATACAAGATGGAGTTTTAACCAACAACAGAAGACTCGTTACAAAAACGATGTGGTTCAACGGCACTGCCATTTCCAACAAGGCCCAGCGGGCACTCCGCAATGAAAACGTTACAATCGTGGCCCATTCATCCGGCTATGTTCATTGTTTGTATAAAGATGCGACGATAGATAAGAAACTTTATCAGGATTTTGGCAGGAAGCTCGATTCGTATTTATCGGCGGAGTTATCGCTTTCGGTCTTTGCAAATTTTTTGCGGTCCAATCGAGACTATCAAAAGTTGTTCCAGGTCTGCCGCGAGTGTCATGGACAGGCACAATTCTTAAAGGCCGAGGTCCTTTTCCATTATGAGCACAGCAGTAATTACAGAGTAGCCGACAAGACTTTCGATAAGTTGCTTTTTGAGGTTTCGGATGAAGATTTTGTCCCGTACCAGCTGCCCGGCAGAATTCGCTGCGATGAGCTTGAGAAATTTATAGAAAAACAAAAGCCTGACCTTAGAAGCATCGAGGGCAAAACGGCCTTTACAAAATTTATTGAGCCGGTCATCCCTGAGGCGCAGCGATTTGTAGATGAATTAGCCGATTTTGTACATATCGAAGCCAAGCTGCCGGCTTCGGACAAGAATTTTCTGCCCGCCGAGCCGATAGAAATATCCGTAGAGCAAAGTAGAGAACAGATAATTGACTATCTGCAGCAAGTACGCCAAAGCAATCCCACTGCGGAACTTGCCTTTTATTCATATCGCGATATGGAAAGCTGTAACTGGCTGCCGTTTGTCAAAGCAGCGGTGCAGCGCAACCCGGTCTCGCTCCAAATGGCAGAGGCGATGTCGATTGAAGAAATATATGCGTGGCTTGAACAAATGAAAAATGTTTCGATTTACGATGGCAAGAGATTGGCGCAGCCAGATGAAGTGGCAAACTACAAAACCGGCAACGGACTCGAAAAGGCGTTTTTGTTGGCTAATGTAATCCATGAAAGAAACCCTGAGCAAAATATTGAAATAATTACAGACCAGAATGATGTAATACTGAAGGGGCAGGGCGAACACCGGTTTGTATCCACCAAAGGCCTCAAAAAACGTGTTAGTATCTGTGCAGATGGAAAAACCATCGTAGATACTTGAGACGGCAATTCGCACCACCCGACGTGGATTATATTTTCAAAAACATTTTTCGTATTGACTCGTAAAGCATATAGGACTATTTTAGTCCTATATATGTGTTTGTCCAGGAAAAAATGGTGTTTTTTTCAGGCATTCACCGAGTTTTAGAGGTTTTAGTTCTCTTAAGAACCAGGGAAATGGCTTAATTAGTGTCTGTTGCGGAAACAGTATTTGTCATTCCCGCGGAAGCGGGAATCCAGCTTTTTCGCTCTGGACACCTGCTTTCGCAGGTGTGACATCGTCGGTTTTTTGTTTTCCGCAACAGGAACTAATTAAACCCAGAACGTTGTTCTCAGAACAACAGCTGACATTTTAGGCTAAACACGTACTTTTTTCAAAAATATTTTTTAGATATTGACGAACAAATTGTATAGGACTATATTAGTCCTATATGAGATGAGAATAATTATTGAGGTTGATTGAAAATGGATGTTTTGAGACGAAATACAGATTATGCTCTGCGAGCGATGGTGAACCTGGCAGGGCACTATGGACAGAAGCCCGTATCGACAAGGGACATAGCTCGGGCTGAGGACATTTCTTATGAGCTTGCCTGTAAGCTGATGCAGAAACTTCATAATGCCGGGCTTCTGAGAAGCAGTATGGGGCCAAACGGCGGGTTTGGCTTGAGCAGAAAGCCGGCCAGGATAAATTTGCTGGAAATAATAAGGGCGATTCAAGGGCCCTTGAGCTTAAACAGATGTTTATTAGGGCTGGACGTCTGCCCACACCAGAAAGACTGCCCGATAAGGGGGAAGCTTGCTAAACTTCAAAAGTATATAGGCAATTATCTTCGCGGTATTACGTTGGATGAACTGTTACGAAGCAAAAGTGCAAAGAAAAAAGGTAAGGCAAAGAATATTAAAAGGAGAAGAAGATGACCTTCGAAAAGGAAAAGCCTAATATCCTGGCGGCGTGTGTGGGTAAAGGGCAAAGGCTGGCGAATTTGGTCGAATACTCGAAGGATTCGATTGTTAGTAAGACAATATTGGACAAGTCAGCAGGAACAATTACGCTGTTTGCCTTTGATAAGGGCCAGAAGTTAAGCGAACATACGACACCTTATGATGCCGTTGTACAGGTTCTTGACGGGCGCAGTCAGTTGACCATAGATGGCGAAGAGAAGCAGGTTACAGCCGGAGAGATTATCATAATGCCGGGCAATGCGCCGCACGCAGTTACAGCCCAGGAGAAATTCAAGATGTTACTAACAATGATTCGTGCATAAAACAGAAAACAGATGACAGAAGACAGATGACAGAGGACTTCCGACTTCTGACTTCCGACTTCTGACTTCTGACGAACAGAGGGCAGAGATATGTTCAGATGTCCCGGACAAGACCAAAGATTTTGGAAGCCGGAAGATATTTTCGAAGTGCGATGTCCAGGCTGTGGTGAAACTGTCGAGTTTTTCAAGGATGAGCCGAAGCTTAAGTGCCAAAAGTGTGGGCGGATTGTACTTAACCCAAAGATAAATCTCGGCTGCGCCGAATGGTGCAAATATGCTGAGCAATGCCTCGGTATTATAAAGAAATCTGACGACCAACCTGGTGGAACAAAAAGCTCAAAATGAGGAGTTTCGAGATGGTTGTGCGAAATATTATAAAAATAGATGAAGAAAAATGCGATGGGTGCGGCCAGTGTGTTAATGCTTGCGCTGAAGGTGCTATAAAAATAATTGATGGCAAGGCAAAATTGGTCAGTGAAATTTATTGTGATGGCCTGGGCGCATGTATCGGACATTGTCCCCAGGATGCGATAACAGTTGAAAAGCGAGAAGCTGCCGAGTTCGACGAAAAGGCTACCAAAGCACATCTGGCTAAAGAACAAGAGAGCCGGAAGCAAGCTGACTCTGTGTGCCCCGGTATGATGTCTCAAAAGCTGCGAGACAAAGGCCAGACCACAGATTCTACAGCCCAGGTTCCATCCCAGCTTAGCCAGTGGCCAGTACAGTTGAAGCTGGTCTCCCCATCTGCCCCATATTTTGACAACGCTGATTTGCTGTTAGTTGCAGATTGTGTGCCGTTCGCAATGGGTGATTTTCACAATAGGTTTTTGAAAGACAACAGTATTGCTGTGGGTTGCCCGAAACTGGATGACGCCGAGTTTTACATCGAGAAGCTGGCGGCAATACTAAAAGCTAACAAACTAAACAGTTTAACAGTCATCCATATGGAGGTGCCGTGCTGTTCAGGCCTTACTCAGATTGCACGACAGGCTATTACTAAAAACAAAATTGAAATGAGCTTTGAAGATGTTACAATAGATTTGCAGGGCAACGTCAGCCGAACTGAAACGGTAGAAACCTGATGCCCGATTTAGAAATAGCAGTGGTTAATTGACTAAGGAACGGATAATAATGGCTAAATCCTCCCCAAAAAACAAGATCGCCAAGAAAAGCGCATCCCTGTCCACCAGAGCAATACATGCCGGTGAACCAAGAAGAAAATATGCTGATTCTTTGACGACGCCTATTATTCAGACTTCTACGTTTACGTTTAAAAACAGCAAACACATTGAAGATTACACCAGGAAGGGAAAAGAACACTACGAGTACGGCAGATATGGTAATCCTACTGCAAAAATTGCCGAAAAGCGTCTTGCAAACCTCGAAGGTGCCGAAGATTGTGTTGTCTTTTCCTCCGGGATGAGCGCAATAACCACGACCATTCTTACTTTGATTCAGTCGGGCGACCATATTGTTATTACTGACGACAGCTACAAAAAAACCCTTGAGTTTTGCCGGTTTTACCTGAAACAATTCGGCGTTGAGTGCACTATTGTCCCATTCGGAGATTATGAAGTTCTTGAGAAGGCCATCAAAAAGAATACCCGTTTTATATTCTCCGAATCGCCGACCAATCCTTATCTGAATATATTTGACCTTGTCAAAATCAAAAAGATTGCGGACAAATATAATGTCCTGACCCTGATAGATAGTACATTTGCCACTCCCGTGAACCAAAGACCCATCGAATTCGGAATGGACCTTGTCCTGCAAAGTGCGACAAAGTACCTTGGAGGTCACAATGACATCTTAGCCGGTGCCGTGCTTGGAAAAAAAGAGCTGGTTGATAAGATACGCAACCTGCATAAGTCAATGGGCGGCCTTATTGACCCGCATTGCTGTTATCTTCTGTTGCGAGGGCTTAAAACATTTCCATTACGAGTAAAAAAGCAAAATGAAATCGCATTAAAGGTTGCAGAATTTCTTAAAAATCATCCACGTATCAAAAAAGTCTATTATCCTTTCCTTAAAAGCCACCCTCACTACGCAGTAGCAAAAGAACAAATGGCCGGTGGCGGTGGAGTTGTTACATTTGAAATAAAAGGCAACCTTAATACCGCAAAACGGTTCCTGGATGCCCTGAAACTGTGCTACATTGGACCAAGCCTGGGCGGTGTTGAAACACTGATAACACATCCTGCGTTAGTAACTTATTACGACTGCACGAGAAAAGAACGCTACGAGTTAGGAATCACTGATACCCTTTTCAGGCTTGCCGTTGGGATTGAGGATGTTGAAGATATAATTGCCGACTTAGAGCGGGGCCTGAAGCAGTAAAAGTAATCTTCGTTTGCGAGTGCCCAGGGCTCAGGACAAACTTCAGAGATTCTAACGAAAGAACAAAATGCCGGAAGCGGAAACATGCAGAAACAGGAAAGAAAAGTAGTTGTGATAGGTGCCGGATCGGTTGGTACTACCTATATTTATGCATTGATGCATACGGGCCTTGCAGGAGAGATTGTTCTGATTGACCTTGACCAAAAGCGTGTTAAAGGCGAAGTTATGGACCTCGAACATGGCTTGGCTTTCGTTCAGCCTGTAACAATCCGCTCAGGTGATTATTCTGACTGTGCTGATGCAAACCTGATTGTTGTTACGGCTGGTGCCAAACAAATACCAGGTCAGTCCCGTCTTGACCTTATCCAACGCAACGCCGACATAGTTAAATCGATTTGCGATGGAATTAAAAAAAGTGACTCTGATGCCGTTCTACTTATGGTGGCAAATCCGGTGGATGCACTGACCCAGGTGGCTTTGAAACGGCTCGGTTGGCCTCGCGAGCGTGTCATTGGTTCAGGAACCGTCCTTGACAGTGCTCGTTTTCGGTCTATGTTGAGCCGGCATTGTGGTGTCGATACGCGAAACGTTCACGCTTACATTCTCGGCGAACACGGGGACAGCGAGGTTGCCGCCTGGAGTATGACACACGTTGCTGGTGTTCCTATGAAGGACTATTGTGTTATCTGCCGGGGTTGCGATCCTAAAAAAGGACATGAAGATATCATCCATCGCGTTCGGGATTCAGCCTATCATATTATCGACTATAAGGGCTCCACGTATTATGCTATAGGCCTGTCTTTGACCCGCATCTCTGGAGCAATTTTACGAAATGAACACAGCATATTAACGGTCTCATTGCTGCTGCAGGGTGAATATGACATTGATAACATTTGTCTTAGTATTCCGTGTGTTGTTGGAAAAACCGGCGTTGAGCGGATTATAACAGTCTCACTTTCTGAGGATGAACAAACCGCCCTGAAAGCTTCGGCCCAAACACTTCGAAAGGTGTTAAACAGCATAAGGATCTAATTTTGAACTAAAAAGAGACGATAGAAAATCAGCAACCGATTTGAAAACCGTGGTGCGTAATGATTGATTTTGCCAAGTCGATAGTCGTGGATTTTTGGGACACCGCAGCCGAGATGTCGCCATATCTATTGTTTGGCTTCTTCGTGGCGGGGATTCTTTCAGTGCTTGTATCACAACGCCTTGTAGAAAGGCATCTGGGCGGTAGGGGGGTGTGGCCTTTGTTAAAGGCTTCACTTTTCGGGGTGCCGCTGCCTTTGTGCTCGTGCGGCGTTATCCCGGTGTCAATGTCACTGCACAAGCATGGAGCAAGCAAAGGAGCCACAGTATCATTTTTGCTGTCCACGCCTCAAACCGGCATGGACAGTATCTTTGTAACTTTAAGTCTTCTGGGCCCTGTCTTTGCCGTATTCAGACCGTTAGCGGCATTCGTTACCGGCCTTGTCGGAGGCGGTCTGATTAATGTGTTTAACCGAAACCAAGAAGATGCGAAACGCACACCGCCGGAATGTTCAGATGAGTGTTGCAGCGGCGGTAAAAAAACCAGCAGAATTATCAGAGGATTAAAATACGGCTTTGTTACGCTGCCGCGCGATATTGGCAAAGCGTTGTTGGTAGGACTGATTATCGCTGCAGTTATCTCTGCCTTGGTGCCCGAGGATTATTTCGCAGACAAATTAGGTCCCGGAATTCTCCAGATGGTAGTGATGATGTTTCTGGGCATACCGGTCTATGTGTGTGCAACGGCCTCGGTGCCAGTAGCGGCGACGCTGATATCGATAGGGTTGACGCCGGGGGCAGCGTTGGTTTTTCTGATGACCGGCCCGGCCACCAACGCCGCCTCATTTGTAACCATCTGGAAAGCTTTAGGCAGGGCAACAGCGATTACATATCTGGCTACGGTGGCAGGGTGCGCATTGTTGGGCGGTGTCTTGCTCGACTATATTGCCGCCGGCATAGACCTCGAAATAGCTACTCGGCCAGGCTGGATGCTGCCAACGACGGTGAAACATATATCTGCGGTTGTACTGCTAATTGTATTAGGCTTTGCGGTATTGAGCAGAACTAAACGTGTTAAAGACAGCAACGAATAGCTCAGGAATCGGGACTCTGTTTAATGACAAGTTTTTACGATGCAAAAAATTCTCAAAAAAATAGTTGCTTTTTTCCGTAAAGTCCTGTAAAGTACAGTTTTATGTATTTGATAAGCGTTTCAAGCGCGCGGAAAGATTGAATCTCGGGGGGAGAAATCCCCCTCCCGAGTTTCTGATGTTCTCAGAGTCTTTTGTGTATAGTTACTTTTAGTGGCAAGTAAATCAAAAATGTCATAGTATTTTTCTATTTTGGTTGTTTGTTATGATTTTTATCGCAGCGGTTTTAGCTTAGACGATTGGATTATAAGAGACATATATAGAAATTTCGGGATGGATAAAGTATGAAAGGCGTTTTAGAAATACGAAAATTATTGTTGGCTGCAAACTTAATCTTGCTTGCAATCTTGGTGTATGTAGCAGCCGGTTTCATCTTTGGTAACGATGCGGAGCATAGTACCATTATAGATCCAACCCCCAAAATCGGGGAGGGAGAAATTACCCTCCGTAAGGATCCAATACTGCTTGACAATCATAAGATTATTCTGAGGCGGAATATTTTCGGCTCTGCAGGAGCAAGTGCAGTTAAGGAGAATCCTCAACAAGAACAAAAGGATGCTCCGGCTCCCTTTGTTAGAGAACTTCGGTTGCTTGCCACTGTTGCAGGAGACGAGGAAGTAGCCTGTGCTGTGATCGAAAACGTAAAAACTAAGATACAGGATCTTTATAAGATTGGAGATATTATTGAGGGGGCACAGGTTGAAACAATTGAGCGAAACAGAATAGTCCTTTTCAATGGAGTGCAACGTGAGGAGTTAAACTTGTATGTAGCAGGTGGAGTTTCGGACCCTGTTGAAAAAACCGCAGAACCTGTTATGGTTATGGCCCGAAAACCAGGTTTTGCTGAGGTCGTAAATATTATTTCGCCTACTGAACGAGAAATAAATAAGAAGGCTTTTCTTGCAAAAGTTGGAGGGATGGAAGCCATTCTAAGAACGGTGGAAGTAACTCCCTACGTTGTAAATGGAAAGGAAGAGGGTTTACGTATCAACGGTTTGGAAGATTTGAGCATGGCAAGGTATGTTGGGTTTGAGAATGGTGATGTTATTCAGGTTATAAATGGACAAACAGTAACTAATCAACGAAAGGCTTTCCAGATTCTTAGGAAGGCACGAGCACAATCTTCATTAGACATTCAACTTTTAAGGAATCAGGAAAAGAAGGAACTTTCGTTTGGAATAAAGTAACGATTGTACAATCTGATATTGATAACTAATCAAGAGTGTGAATTATGTCAATATTATGTGATAAAATACGTTCGAGTCTATGGAGCACAAGGATTCCTTTATTGCTTTTGGTGGTTTTTAATTGTGCTCTGATGGTGGTATCTCAATCGTCAGTATGTCTTGCAAGTCAGCAGCCGACGAGTCAAGCATCCAGCGATTCTACAAAAATGTTAGGGCCGGAAGTACATATGCCGGCACTACTCAAGCCGGGTATGGCGGATAAACTGATTTCGCTGGATTTTGACCAGGTAGATATTAAGATTTTTATCAAGACGGTCGGTGAGCTTACAGGGATTAATTTTCTTATTGACGACAATATTCGTGGTACTGTTACACTTATTTCCCCTACGAAGATACGGGTTGGAGAGGTCTATGAAGTATTTGAGTCTGTACTGCAAGTTAAGAGCTATGCCGCTGTACCTGCGGGCAAAATAGTCAAAATCATTCCTCGTGCAGAGGCATCAAAAAGCAATATCTTAATACGCGTTGGTGGTAATCCTGTATTCATCCCCCAAAACGATAGTCTTGCAACACAAATTATTCGAATACGTTTTGCTAACATAGCAGAGATCAGCAGCTTACTTACCCCTTTAGTATCCACCGGAGGCCATTTAACGACATATCCACAGACAAACTCAGTTATTTTAACTGATACTTCGTCCAATATCCATCGGATGGCAAAGCTTATTCAAGAGCTTGATACTGAAGGTGCAAAAGAGAATATTACTTTGATCCGTCTTAAGTATGGTTCAGCTCGTACTATTAGTGAACAGATTAAAGAGATTATGCAACAAAGTACTGTAGCTGCCGGCAGCAGGGTAGCGAGGGCCGCTCCCAGAGGAGCGAGTGCTATATTGAAGATTTTGTCTGATGAACGAACCAATTCTTTGATTGTAGTAGCAAATCCTGATGATACCGAGATAATTAGGGACCTTGTCACAAAATTAGATGTCGAACGTCCTATTGAAGCGGGTAACATACACGTAATTTATCTTAAAAATGCAGAAGCAGCAGATATTGAGAAATCGCTTTCAGCAGTACTGGGGCAATTGTTAAAAGGGAGCAAAATCGAATCTCGGGAGCCCTTACAGGTAACTGCAGATGAAAGCACTAACTCCCTAATTATTGTGGCATCATCTCAGTACTACAAGATTATCGTAGATATAATTGAAAAATTAGATGTGGTTCGTGAGCAGGTACTGGTTGAGTTCCAGATAATTGAGGCAAGCGAGGATGTTTTAAATGAAATCGGCGTAGATTGGGCGACAATTGATGAGGCGGTTGCTGATAGTGTCCGTGGTTTCGCACTCACAAACTTAGGTCCCAGAGTTGAAGCGGCATCCGGCAACCTTGAGGGTCTTTCTATTGGCGTACATAAAGAGGTCGGGGGGCAGGCAGCAATTGGCGCTGTTTTAAATGCGCTGGAAAAACACACAGGAATTAACGTTCTTTCTACACCGCATATACTTACTTCCAATCATCAAGAGGCAAGTATAATAGTGGCTGACAATGTCCCCTACGTAAGAGATTCGCGCATTACTCAACCTGGGGAATATGAATCTGCAATTAAAACGTATGATTTTAAAGACGTTGGCATTGAACTAACAATTACGCCGCACATCAGTCCGGGCGATTTTGTTCGTCTTGAAGTTGATGCGAGTTTTAGCAAACTTGTACCATCGGCAACAACGGGCGTAATAGGTGGTGATACACCGACTACAGCTACGCGTGATGTCCAGACCACTATTTCTATCCCGAGCGGTGCAACTGTTGTCATAGGTGGGTTGATACGGGATGACAAGGAAACTATTGAGAAAAAAGTGCCTTTACTTGGAGATATACCCTTGATCGGAGGATTGTTTAGGGTGAATAGGGACCGTGTCCAAAAAACAAATCTGCTTCTTTTTATAACTCCCCGTGTTCTGACAACCAAGGAAGCTCTCGAACAAGTAACAGAGCTGAAAAAACAGCAGACATTACAACCAGGAGCAAATATTGAAGAGGAACCAAGTTCTTTGGTTGATTTTTTAGATCCTTAATAACCAAAAACCTTAATCAAGTCCTAATCCCATACAGTGTGAACAGCTGTTAATGGGAAGAGCTGATAAGACCGGCCACGAATAAGAAAATGAAGGCGAAATTAATTGGACAGATACTATTACAGCAAACCTCACTTACAGAGCAGCAATTAACCGATGCTCTCCTCTTGCAAACTACTGAAAATCAATATGAAAGAATTGGTCAAATACTAATCAGGGCAGGCCATATCACTGAGGTCGAAGTTCTAAAAGCCTTGGCTCAACAATGGGGGCTTTCTTATTTAGATAATATACCACAGGAAAACCTCAACAAAGAATTAGTTGCAAACTTGCCGATTGAATTCCTCAAAAAACATAAGATTCTTCCATTTGTCGAGACGGAAGGTACGGTTAGTATTGCTGTGAGCGACCCGCTTGATGTAATGGCGTTTGATGCTGCCGTCAAAATGCTTGGTGTTCGCTGTAAGAGGGCTATTTGTGCATCTTCGGTAATTGAAGATGGACTTAGCCACTATTATTATCAAAGTGAAGGTTCCGCCTCAGAAGCATTAACTGAGTTAGATGATAGCAAGGAATTCATCAGCTTGACTTCAGGGTCCACTTCAGAAGACCTTTTGGATCTGGCGAACAGAGCACCGGTGGTTAAATTAGTTAATACTATTTTCTTCCAGGCGGTACAAGCTCGAGCAAGTGACATACATATTGAGCCGTATGAGCAGGAAGTGAAAGTTCGTTTTCGAATAGATGGTGTATTACATAACAGATTTACTCTACCAAAGCAATATGTTGCTGCGCTGGTATCACGCTTGAAAATCATGGCAAATTTAAACATTGCTGAACGCAGACTTCCACAGGATGGGCGAAGCAGGATTAAAATAAGTGAAAATGAAATAGACATCAGAGTTTCAACAGTACCCAGTTCTGGTGGAGAACGTGTTGTTCTTCGACTTTTGGACAAGACCAGTGCACGCTTCGGCCTTGGCCAGTTAGGGTTCGCCCCGGAAACTGAAAAGCAATTTCGCAGACTTATTCGTATACCTCACGGAATAATTCTTTTAACAGGCCCCACCGGCAGCGGTAAAACAACAACCCTTTATAGCGTCCTTGGTGAGCTGAACACGGAAGTTCGGAACATTATGACCGTTGAAGACCCAATAGAATACAAGCTTGCCGGGATTGGTCAGATGCAAATACATCCAAAGATAGGCCTGACTTTCGCAAATTACTTGCGGCATATTCTCAGACAGGACCCGGACGTTATTATGGTTGGAGAAATCCGTGATCTTGAAACTGCTCAAATCGCTATCCAGGCTGCTTTAACAGGGCATTTGGTTTTAAGTACGCTCCACACAAATGACTCTGCCAGTGCTATAACTCGTTTGATTGATATGGGGATTGAGCCTTACCTGGTTTGTTCTTCCGTGATAGGAATAATGGCACAAAGGCTCGTAAGGATTATCTGCCCTGAGTGCAAGGTTCCCTACACACCAAGTGAAGAAGAGCTGGAAGTATTCAACGCCCAATCAAAGTATGATAAAAAAGACTTATATGAAGGCAAGGGATGTTCGAATTGTATCGGTACCGGATATGTGGGACGAGAGGGGATATTCGAATTGATGACGATTGATGATGAGTTAAGAGAATCGATTATGGCCAATGCCAGATCAAATCTAATTAAACAGATGGCCATAAAGAAAGGCATGTACACATTACGTCAAGATGGTCTAAGAAAGGTTTTTGCCGGCGAAACAACTATTGAAGAAGTTCTCCGTGTTGCGCAGGATGAGGTAGTTTGATTTTTTAAGGGATGATAATAGCTAATGTCTCTATTTAAATACATAGAGTTAAGTAGCACCGGCTACAAGAAACGTGGGACCATCGACGCGACTTCAATTGCGGACGCAAGAAGGAAGCTTCGCACAGCCAAAGTACATGTTCTGGAAATCACAGGTGTGCAAGGAGATATTCATCGGCAGCTCGACACGGGGTCAAGAACAATCAGCTTTCGTAAGATAAAACAACGGGATGTCTCAGTTGCTATTAGACAGTTGGCGACCTTGCTGCATGCTGGAATTCCACTTGTGCCTGCCTTGTCAGCTTTGGTTGAGCAGCTATCGACTCAGCCTTTAGCAAAAGTCTTTGCCCCGATACGTGACAGAGTTAATGAAGGTGTACCGTTAGCAAAAGCTATGGCTGAATACCCTGCGGTTTTCTCGGAAGTCTTCGTCAGCATGATCAGAGCCGGCGAGGCTACAGGTACGCTGGAAAATGTTTTGCTGCGATTGGCTGAAATAGCAGAGAGACGCACTAACCTTACTAATAAGGTAAAAGCTGCTATGGCTTATCCCTTATTTATGGCAATCGTGGGTGTAAGTGTCATAGTTTTTATATTCACATTTGTAATTCCCAGTATTACAAAACTGTTTCTTGAGATGAATCGTCAGCTTCCCTGGCCAACTGTTATGTTAATGAAATTAAGTAATTTTATACAGAATTACTTCTGGGCTTTTGTAATTATACTCACTGGAATCGTAATTGCTCCGATATTTTGGTCAAAGACAACCACAGGACGAAAAGTGTGGGACCAGCTAAAGTTGAAATTGCCGCTCTTTGGCAATCTTAACCGCAAGATAGCAATATCCCGCTTTTCACGAACATTGGCGGTACTTTTAGCGAGTGGGCTTTCAATAGTTGAAACGCTTGAACTTTCCAGGCAGGTGATCGGTAATACGGTAATTTCTGACGTAGTAGATGAAGCAAAAGATGCTATAAGCCATGGGACGGGCATTGCTGAATCGTTCCAAAGAAGCGGGGTTTTTCCACCTATCGTAATTCACATGATTGCTGCCGGTGAGAAAAGCGGTGGTATTGAAGAAGGACTTACAAATGTTGCAGATGCGTTTGATAATGACGTTGAGGTAACGGTAAAGGCGCTAACGTCACTGCTTGAACCAGCGATGATTGTTCTATTGGGAATTATTGTTGGATTTATTGTTCTTGCAATTTTATTGCCTATTTTTGATATTAACCGAGCTATTGTTTAGGAGAACACACTAATGAAAATGTTGGGATATTCAAAACGCTATGACCCTTTGCCTGGTTTTACCTTGATAGAGTTAATGGTTGTAATAGTCATCCTTGGTCTTCTCGCAACAATAATAATGCCTAAGATTCTGGATAGGCCGGAGCAGGCCCGAAGATTGAAAGCAAAAGTTCAGATAAGATACTTCCAATCATCGTTGGCGCTTTTGAAGACGGACACGGGTCGCTTTCCAACAACCTCTCAGGGTTTAGAGGCTCTTATAAACGACCCTGGCTTGAGAGGATGGAAACAAGGTGGTTACATAGAAGGAGGAAAGATTCCGTTAGATCCTTGGGGTAGTCCATATATTTATATTTGCCCTGGTATGCATGGTAATGACTATTCTTTGGAATCATACGGCAAGGACGGAGAAGATGGTGGTACCGGCGACGATGCAGATATTGAAAGCTGGGACCTTGACCAGGAGTAATCACTTATGCGATGGCGTCAGGATGGGTTTACCCTGATCGAATTAGTTGTAGTTCTATTGATTGTCGCTGCCTGTGTAACGATTGTATTTCCAAAGTTTTCTGTTGGTTTTTTAGACCAGCAGCGACTTCGAAGCAGCGTTAGCAGAATTGCCAGTGTTGCTGAATATGCCCATCAAAGAGCTGTCTGTACACACTTGACACATTTACTTCACTTTAACATTGAAGAAGGAAGGTACTGGGTTACAGCCCAAACATCAGATGGCAAAGTGGTGCCAATAGCTGATGGTCTTAACTTGATGGGCCGGCTTCCTGAAGGTGTGCAATTCTCTGGTATAGAGTTTCAAGACATGAGGACCGATTCGAAAAATATTGTCACGATAGAGTTTAGCCCGCAGGGTTGGATTGAGCCGGTAACAGTTTATGTAGCTTCCTCAGAAGGCAGGAAAATGAGCATTGTTATGAACGAGATGTTAGGTTACGTTGAAACATTGGAGGTGGTCGAATAAGCAGATCGAAGATGTGGAAGAATAGTAAAACCAAATTATTATATCTTCGTAAAATTGGAGCGTTTACTCTGATAGAAGTGCTAATTGCTTTAGCCATCACAGTGATTGGCTTAGTACCTCTTTTGCATTTACTTACTACAAGCATTCTTATGACCGACTCAGCCTGGAATTTATCTCAGGCAACACTCATAGGAAACTCCAGACTCGCTGAAGTAATTACTGATAATAATCTTGAAATTGGTATAGACGAAGGAAGTGTCGAAAGCCAGGAAAAGGAGATTGTTTTCGACTGGCAGTCAAAAGTAACTGAAGCAGATATCGAAGAGCTTGAAGACACAGGTCTAACGGGGATACATAAGGTGACGGTTACTGTAATGTGGCACGAAGGTCAAAGCCGGAAACAGATTTTTTTGACGACGTATGTTTTCATCGACAAAACTGTTACTAAGACCAGTGCGATATAATGCTCTGTCGCAGGTTGAGTGATGGATGTCATTGCGAGCGAAGCGAAGCAATCTCAATTGTTCAAAGGCTGGAGATTGCCACGGCCACAGAAGTGGCCTCGCAATGACAACTCATCAAATTATATGCGACAGACCACTAATATGAAAATGTCCAAAAGAACAACTAAAAGACCAGCTTTCACCTTGTTGGAGATTATCGTAGCTCTAAGCATGCTTGTGCTTATTTTAGGAAGCGTTTACGGAACTTATACGGCAACGACAAGGTCCCTGGCACATTCTAAACCAAAGCACGCTTTGCAACAGCAGGCCAGAGTCTTTCTGCAAAGGGTTGCGTCGGAGATACGCTGCTGCTACGCCGGTTACCAGGATAAATCTCCACAACCTTCACCAAAAAATGTTCGAAGAGGAGAAAAAGAACTTCTCAAACAGGAAGATGTATCTTTATTTGTGGGCAAAGAAGTTTCATCGGGAGAGAGTTTTTTGCAATTCGTAACTTCAGCGGTGGACTCAAAACGAGAGCATAGTCTCGGTGGTCTTGCTATAGTTGAATATATGTTAGATGAGTCAACGAATACGTTATCGCGAAGTAAACGAAGATATGTAGGCGGATTTGAGGACGATGAGGATGATTATGATTGGCTCGTTGTTCTGGAGAACGTACACGAGATTACGGTTGAGTACTTCGACGGCAAGAAGTGGCTCGAAGAATGGGATTCGAATGATATGAAGAGTTTATTGCCTAAAGCTGTCGGAATATCGCTCGTTTTGCAAACTGAGGATATTGGGCCTTTGTTGTTTATATCCACAGTTCAAATAGTTTGCAGAGAAGCCCAGTCCGGCACGGTTACTATTCAAAAAACCACTGTGAGCAGTACAGATTCAATACGTGGCGGAAATAATAAAAGTACAAATGAATAAAAAATCAAAAAATAAGGAAAGAGGTTTTGTTTTAATCGCTGTTCTATTGATAATAACAGTTTTGGTGGTGATTATTTTAGAATTCAATTATGAATCACGCCTGAAGCTCCACCTTTCTGACAATTTTCGTTATGCCTCTAAGGCCTTGAATTATGCCGAAGCCGGTCTTGCTATTGCAATGGCAACACTGAAACAAAATGATAATATACTCTTTGATGAAAGATTCAGCCCTCTTTTTTTGGGAAAGGTTCAAATTCCAGTTGAAAGCGGTTATTGCACTATATTTGTTAACGACGAAAGCGGTAAGATTAACGTAAACACGCTTAAGACGTCTAACGGCAAAATTGTACGATCCCGAGTGGATCAAATGCTGAAACTAATTGACCTTTTGAATTATCAATACCAGGAACAATCTCCTATTAGCTACAGCTTGATTCCTGCCATCATTGATTGGGTTGATTATGACGATGAAGTAACACTCCTACCCTTTATAAAAAGAGAAAATGAAGGTGCTGAAGATAAATATTACAAGGACCTTATTGATCCATATTCATGTAAAAATGCTCCATTTGATACATTGAACGAGCTGTTGTTAGTAAAAGGGATGACCACGGAAATATTCCATGGACGAGCCGGCGATGAAACTAAGAATATAGAACCTGTAGATGGAATTCGGCGATTTTTGACCATTTACGGCGACGGGAAAATAAATATTAATGAAGCTTCGCCGATGGTTATTCAGAGTTTGTCCGATATGATGAGTTTTGGTTTGACGCAGAATATTGTTGGGCAACGACAAATCAGACGCTATGGAAGCGTAGGACAACTGCTAGACGTACCTGGAATGACACCCCAGGTGTATGAGTCTATCCGTGAATTAATAACTGTTAAACCTACGGGTCGTTATTATAATGTAACTGTAACCGGCGTGGCCGGGCAGTTCATGCGAAAAGTTCAGATTGTGCTTAGAAAAGACAGCAGCACCGCACGAATAGAGACGATTTTACGCAAAGAGCTCTAACAAGTGCATATAAAATGGTAACAATCTGCAGCAGCTATTAAGGTGAAATAGTGTGAAGCGGTCAATAGGGATAGATATTAGTAGAGACAAAATAAGCATAGTTCAACTGTGCTTTAATGGAGGTAAATTTTCACTGGAACACTCGTGTATCCGAGAAATACCAAAAAGTGGTTCATCTGAAGAAAAATCTACAGCAGATATCAAGGCTTTGATTAACAGCATGATAAACGAAGAGAATTTTGATACCTCTGCAAAGGTCACAGTAACAGCACCTGCTAACAGAGTTTTCTTTCAAAATCTCAGAACGGATCTTTCGACAAATGAGGATGTACAGCAGCTCTTAAAATTTGAGCTCGAAGATGATTTCCCGATTCCTTTTGACGAGCTTGTTGCTGGTATTTGTGGCAGTCGTGAGCTGAAAGGAGATGATAAGGAATTTCTAATTGGAGCTCTGAACCGTTTGGAGCTCCAAAATCGGGTTAAAACAATAAACGAAGCAGGTCTCAAATGCTCGGCAGTTACTGCGGACGTTTGCGCGCTTTATGCGGTTACATCACTAAGTTATAATCTGATTGATAACACTCCCTCTGTGATTATCCATGCTGATAATTCCAGGATAATCTTGGCAATAAGTGAAAAGGACAGGCTTGTATGCGTCAGACATTTTGACCGTCAAGATTTGACTGTGGCAGGGGGCAGTACATTGGAAACCCTGGTACCAGTGTTGACATGTGAGATTAAAATGACCTTACGAGCAATATTTGGGTCAAATACTCATACACAACTAAAAGTTTTTATCAGTGCAAATAACGAGCTTCTTCAGGATTTATCTGGGGCTCTACCAGAGGCAATTAATTGCCAGGTAGTTGCATTAAATCCTTTTACAAAGATAGATTGTCCTGAACAACAGCAGGCAGACACCGATATTGTTATTGCCGTAGGGTTGGCAATAATTGGGACGAATGAAATTGGTGAAGTGCTAAACTTTCTTGTTGTAGATGAATTTAGCTCAGACCAAACGGCAGAAACGAGACGAGGTCTATTTATTTTTGGACTTTTGCTTCTTGCCATTGTAGTCTTGTTGGTAGTCAAGCTTTTCTACGAGCTTAATACCTTGGAAAACGAGGACGAGCTTGTAGAAAAACAGATTCGCGATGTATTTGTACAGACCCTTCCGGAAGAAAAAAAGATTGTAAATGAGCTTGCACTTGCACAGATGACCGAACAATTAGAAACGGTGCGAGCAGAATACAATACCTTTGCATCTGGACTGAGTGATAGAGTATTGCCGCTTAGGGTTCTACAGAATATTAGCGAAAAAATAACACCAGAGCAGAATATTCGTATTTACGATATTTCAATAGCTCCTGAGTCGGTTCGATTGGTGGGTACTGCTGATTCCTTCGAGTTTGTGGATAACCTAATGAGTGTCTTGCGTCAGATATCAGAATTTAATGTAGTAGAACCACAGGATATAGATCTCGACCCCCAAAGTGGCGAAGTACGTTTTACGCTTTCCATTACAATGGGATTGAAATAACTAAAACATGAACTTAACAAAAAGAGAAAAACAGATTATAGCTGCCGGAGCAGTCCTTCTTGTTTTGATTGTTGTATATTGGATTTTTATCAAACCTGCAATCGGCCGAGTTAGAACGCTCAGGCGCGTGCTTTCCGATAAACGGCAAGTATTGGGCGAATTACTTGCCAAGAGCCAAGAGTATAATGCCATTTCGAGAGAATTAGAGAAAATACGCCTGGAGATGGGACGTCAGCCGGAAGGAAGGAAAATCTTGTCTTCCGTAGAACGTATTCAAAAAGATTGCGGCCTGATGCAGAAAGTCGTCGATATGAAACTATCTACTATGAAGGTCAATGATGTATATGAAGAAACAACTATTGAAATAAAGTTGCAAAGTATTACCTTGGAACAGTTAATCCAATTTCTATTAAAGATAGAATCCTCGGAATTGACCATAGGGATTAGAACTTTAGACATTAAACGCGGTGTTCGGGATTCGAGCTTGCTTGATACAATAGTTCAATTAGTGAGTTTGTCACCAATTGGGCCGGTTTAGTCGAATAATCACTTCTAAGAGTGCTTTTTTCCCGAGCAAGTCATCATTATTGAGTCGGTAGCAATCAAAATAGAGGTCTATTATAACCACTATCGGACTATTCCGAAAGTGGTATTTAAAACTCTCGCTCAGATATCTTTTCGAAAAAAAGACAACAGGTGGTTAATTTGGCGGTTTTTAACAATGAGTATGAGACAAGAGGTTTACGGGTCGGTCCCGAGCAAATCTATCATTTCGCGCAGATTCAAAGGACTAAGGACAAATAGCTTACGCGTTATTTCGAGATTATGTTGAAGGTTTCTTTTGTCCTATCTACAATAGTTCAGGATAATTACCTCGAATCCACTTTTCCACCCATTCTCGCAGTTGCTTTGCCAACTTGGTCATTTCGTTAGCTTCCTGGTCACTTACCAGTCCGGCTCGCTCATAACCACCGATGTTACGTTTTTTACGGAACTGATCGAATTGGGCAATAAGCTTTGTATCGGCACCGATAGTATATGTAAGTGATTGAATAACCCTATAGTGATGAGAGTCACGTGTCGCGCGATATCCTGCTGCAGCCAAAGCTGCGGTTGCTGTCTGCAAAGCTGCGTTGTAAGCAATGTTCATTCGCCAATCCGCACTTAGACCACCAGATTGACAATCAGTCAGGTCACGATCAGCCACCCCGAATAAGTCCGAAATTTCTTGGGAGCTGGGTTCATGCTCAATAAGCCATTTATTTTTGAGCCAATCTTGTAAGCTCATGCTCCTCTCCTATTAACAAGATCTTGGGGCTACCTAGAACCGTTTTAACAAAATAGTGCTCTGCTGCTATTTTCTTTTGAAACTCATCAATAGGATAAACAGAAGGATTCACCTCACGACCAAGTTTGTCCTGCACCGGCATCAGAGCCTCGACGACTTCTGCAAAATCACAGGAACCAATGACCATCAAGTCAACATCACTTTGGCTTTTGACCGAACCTCTTGCCATACTTCCATATACAAAAGCAATTTTTATTTTCTTTGATAATGGTCTTAAAGCATCTCGTAGCAGACCCGCTAAACCAGCCGTTTTTCTTACAAGACCTTCCAACTCAGAAAAGACAGGACATTTTAGGTTGACCTGATAGTATTTCTGTCGTCCTTCGGTTTGGCACGTCAAAATCCCCATTTTTTTTAATCTTGCGAGTTCCCTGCTGATATTAGTCGAATCCTCATCCAATAATCCTTTGAGCTGTCTGATAAAATAACGTTCATCAGGATGCAGGAAAAGCCAGCATAGTACCTTAGCCCTTAACCTTGATCCGAATAATTTGTCAAGCATAAATGAGTTCCCATGCAGTATTATTTACTGCGATTGAAGTAAAATTTACTGCAAAATGCAGGTATGTCAATATATATTCCTGAGCATTTTAGTTTTTTCTATACTTCTTTGAACATCGAATAGGTAATATGCGTTTTGTTGCGTTTTCGGTTCGGATTCTCTCCAGAGCTTTCATTAAAGGTGTGAGTTTTAAGGCCGTTTTGTAAACCAGCACATTGTTCCCTATGCTTGCCCCATCTCGCAGGGACTTTTCCGGAACAGCAATTAAAATCTTGTGATGCCGAAATTGCTGTAAGGTGTTTCGCCTGTGTGCCAGATATTCCGGCGTCCAGAAACCAACGATTTCCAGAAGTACCTCGGTGCCATCTTCATGTCGAAAAGTAAAATCCGGAACAAAGGTCTTCTGATGATGGTGTAGAATTTCGCCTTCGCGGACTAATTGCCAGCCATGACGTTCGGAACCGAATTTCTTAGACAAAGAGGCTTCCAGAGTCGAATCAAACTCATCCGGTGATGGCAGATGGCTGGTGAAACCATCCTTGTCGGAGAGGATAAGTGTTGCAGGTTTGTTCCAGGGAGTTTTAACCGATGCCGTCATTTTCCACCCTTTACAGGTCAGTAAGGCTGGTAGAAACTTGGCAAAATTGACGCCGTATCGCCGAGTTCCATGCAATAACGAAGCAGGCCCTGAAAAAGTAATACGGTACTTTGAGGGACCTAAACGCACTATATCGTGCAAAAGATGCGCCAGCTTGGCATAACGAAGGATGGTTTTGAAATCATCGGTTGCTGAGACTATCATAGTTTCAGCCCTGTAGAGACAGGCCTGAAGTTGAGCCACATTATATCGTGACAGCAAAGCTGATGCATTGGTGAACCCCTCAAATTGCTGCAGCCGCTGGAAAGCTATTACATCCGAGTAGAGACTTTGTTCGATTTGGTCCCATGTTAAGCTGAGCTTATCTGCAAGCTGTGCTTTTATCCTTTTTTCATCATGTTCGAAAAGCCAATCGGCGTGCTTAACAAGTGGATGGAAACGCCCAGCCTCGGCGAAAACCCGCAGCCGTAATTTTGCAGCTTTGCCTTTAGTATCAGACTGAAAAGTGCTTTTGTCATCCAGTAGTTTGCAAAATGCCTGAATTCGGCGAACGGGACAATCCGGCTCATCTGCAAAAAGCGATTCAATTTGATGATGTAACCGGCGACGCTGTTGGCCGATACCGTTGCGGTAAACGTAAAGCATCTTCTCGGCATATTCCATATAATGCCGATGTGTACTTTGTGTCAGACGGTCAGGGATGGCCCTGCCTGCCTTAAACTCCACTATTACATGTTCGCTGGTAAGCATTGCCCTGGCCCTATTGGGGTAATCCAAACCCCTGGCGTACTACCCTGCGAACTCTGCGGGCAATTTCCAAAGCTTCAGCGGCATCCTGGGCTTCCGCACAATATCCAGGGTAGCGCACTTCAACTGCCAATCCAGCCAACGAATCCATATCTTCTCGCAACTCCTCCCAGGAAGGTTCATGCGGAACAAGCATATCAAGGATAATTCCAAGGTCATGTGTTTTTTCAAAGTCAATGCCCGCATTCACCAGTTTTGCCTTGAGATATTTTTCTACGCACTGCTGGGCATGAAAACACACTGCATCATAGTTCGGCACATCAGCCACTTGTAATTCGCGCTGCGCTGTGTTAAAATCCCCTTCAGCTTTTGCAACCCATTCATCCACCAGCGGATTCATAAAGCACCTTTCCTTTCTCAGTGATTTCCTTCAGAAAGCAATCGCCCAGAGTCAGTCGCTGGCGTATTTGTTCTGGGCTGCGTACAAGTAAATCGAGCGGAAACTTTGGCCGAACGCACCCTCGAATTTTACCAGCCAGACGCCATCCTTTGCCTTCATGAGGCATAACCACCAGCAAATCCACATCGCTGTCTTTTGTAGCTGCGCCGTATGCGTATGAGCCAAACAGCACAACCTGCTCCGGATGAAATTCACGCACGATCTGTCGGCTCAATGCTTCAATCTGCTTCATACTAACCATCATTAAACACATCCTCATCAACAACTATGGCCTTATTTGTCGTATTCTAAATGAACCGGAGTCTAATGTAAAGGTTGCTACAAATCTCTACGATGGATTGTTCGCTCGTAAGCATCGCTTCTTCGCCTCTTTCGGGAACGATGAACTTCCTTGGTATTCTCACAGATTACTTCGTATAAAGTGGCCCTCGCACTGCCGGACTTTCTCAAGACCCGGCCAAGTCGCTGTTTGGCCTGACGTGTTGAACCTTGCCCACCAATGACCACCGCTACTTTTGCTTCAGGTACATCAATCCCTTCATCCAGAACACGATTGGCAACAAGGACCTCGAACTTACTTTTGGCAAAACCGTCCAGCACGGCAAGACGTTCACGTTTGCGAGTATGAGACAAAATTGTCGGCACAAGGAACCGTCGAGACACTTCAATTGCCATTATATTCGAGCCTGCAAAAACAAGAATTTGTTGACCTTTGTGTAACCTGAAAATATCTTCCAGCACTCGCAGCTTTTCAGCGGCACGGTTTTCGATAGACTGCTTGATATAGTAAGCTTTTTGGGCATTACGAGCCTGAGGCTCCTTGCCGGATTCCTTACACAAATCCTGCCAGCTATAGCCGGATTGTTCCTTGCGGCGTGAGGTTATAAAGTGACGAATTACCCGGCTGCACTGGTCATAGGTCGCCTGTTCGTTATCATTTAATGCCACAGGAATACGCACGACATCAAAATTAGCTAACGTTGAGCCTTCAGCCTGTTTGAATGGCATATCATAAACAACCGGGCCAATGAGCCAATCCAAATCCTTATGCAGACTGTCTGACCGCTCAGGAGTAGCTGTCAATCCGAGTCGCATAGCAGCGGTACTCAGAATAGCAGCCTCACGACGGCATTTGCCTGGTAGATGGTGCTCCTCATCGAAGATCAACAGCCCGAAACCTGCACCCATCTTAGCCATGTGAATATATGCACTGTCATATGTTGTTACCGTAATAGGCTTTATATTGGCCAAGCCATCGCCGACAATGCCGCCATCATAATCAAAGGCTCGCAAAATCCGCCGGTGCCACTGGTACATCAAATCCCGAACCGGTGCAACTATCAGCGTTGCTGTTTTCGTTCGAGCCATTGCCGCAAGAGCCACCTCTGTCTTGCCGGTTCCAGTTGGCATAATTATCTGTCCGCGACAATCTGCTTGACTCCATGCTGCAAGTGCTTCCGTCTGTTCCGGCCTTAGTCTCGGCAGGTTTACTTTGGACCAGGAAATACAAGCAGGTTTCATCACGTTATCAGAAAAGTATGCTCCGAATCGCTCAGCTAAGGCTTTGCGAATCGCAGCATAGTAGATCGCGTCACAGCGCCAGGCACCAACACGAGTATCCCATCTCCAAATACACGAACCGCTGGTTTCAGGCAACTGGTTACGTGCTGGGCCTGTAACTAAAAGTGTTCCCCGATCAAATGACAGGGATATTTGTTTATGTGATTCTGGTCCACTCATTGGGCTGTATCATAACAGGAAACAGCCCTTTTTGCCATATTATGGAAATGATGTTACATTATTGCTAACAAGGATTGCTGTACTTTTCCCGGCAAATTAACGAAAAAAACGAAAGATTATCCTTGTAAAATGAAACTTTAACTTTCATTTTACAAGGATGATAAAGAGGTGTTTGCACTGCCTGCAAGCCAGCTCAATCGTATTATGGATGTCTGATTGCTGCTGGCCAGACCAGCTTTAAGACATGTGGATTATTTGACCGCTACTTGTATTCACGCCCGAAATCCTGTAATTCAATCTGGTACAATTTTCGGTGAGCAAGCAATCTCCTGCACCACACTTAGCGCGGACGGGCCAGTTTGCTTCGAGACAGGATGACAAAAAAGCATGCCATAACTGATATTGCCAGGACGAAGCTCCATCCCGGTGCAAGGCCAAAAGCGCTGGGAAGATAGGCACAGAGCAAAGCCAGTCCAGCGACAAACAGGCTGTAGGGCAGTTGTGTGCGGACGTGCTGCATGAGGTCGCAGGAACTGGCGATAGAGCTCATAATTGTCGTGTCGGAGATGGGCGAGCAGTGGTCGCCGAAGATTGCGCCATCCAGGACTGCGCCGAGGCTTATCATTGTGGTCAGACCGTAGGTGTTCCCGTCGAGTGCGAAGGCGACTGGAATGGCAGTGGGGATGAGGATGGCCATCGTTCCGTAGCTTGTGCCTGTGGCAAATGAGGTCACGGAGGCAACGAGAAAAACTACCGGCGGAAACCAATGAGGTGAGACTCTGCCGGCCAGAATTGCCGTCAGGAACTCTCCGGTTTTCAGGCTGTCGCAGCAATTCTTGAGCGACCAGGCGAGAATAAGTATGACGAATGGAATCATAGCCCGCTTGACGCCCCGCTTAAAGCAATTGATTATGACGGGCATACGCAGCGACCCGAAGAGCTGCGAGCATAGCAAGGCCAATGCCAGGCCGAACAGCGCTGCGTAGTCGAGGATCAGGTGGGTGTTCTCGGCGGCACTAATAACGTCGCGCCAGTAAACCCAATTGAGGAGCGAACCGCCTTGTCTGAGCATAGCCGGTCCGCCGCCATCGACCCAAAGCCCGGTGATATGAAACGATATAAGTCCGCCCAACGGAATCAGCGCCTTTATTGCCCTGGAGGATTGCTGCGCGACGGCTGGTGGACTCGAATCAGGAGCGTTTTGGGACGGGCCGGCTTGGCTGTTTTCGCCGGGGGCATTTGTCTTGGCCGAATCCTCCGCGGTTTTCATCGGGCCGAAGTCCCGGCCCAGAATGATATGCACAAAGACAAAAGCTATCATCAGCAGACAGTAGAAACGAAAACTCAGTGCGTCGAAGAACAGCGAATATCCGCTCCTGCCAATTTCCAGCTCCTCTGCGATTTGGGTGAGAAGGCCCACTTCATAGGCGATCCAAGTGCTGATGACCGCGAGCCCCGCGACAGGTGCGCTCGTGGCGTCCACGATAAAGGCGAGTTTTTCCCGGCTGACGCGAAACCGGTCGGTGATTGGCTGCATCATTGAGCCTACGATTATGGCATTAGTATAGTCGTCAATGAAGCATAGTATTCCCATTAGAGCGGTAGCCGTTTGAGCGGATTTTCTGCCCTTTACCCGCTTCAAGAGCCATACAATGACCCCTTTAAAACCTCCAGAGGCAATGACTATCTCTATCATCACGAAGATGGGCGGAAGGAACGCCAGGATCTGCAAATTCGTTCTGCTTGTAACGGTATCCGCTACATATATGCCTACTGATTTGAATCCCTCCAGCCAGGCGGCGGCACTCAAGGGGCTTTGCGGAACCTGAGTGAGCAAACCACCAGCTACAATGGCAATTCCCAAACTCAGGAGGACATGGCGTGTCAAAAAAGCCAGCGAAATCGCCAGGATAGGAGGGACAACACTATACCACATCGCCTTTTGCGGGTCCTGTCCACTGGTCGGTGCAAAGCGAGCGGCCAGAGCGCACATAACACCAAAGATAATGACCGCCACAACACTTCTTGTAAGAGCTTTTGATTTCAACTGACTGCTATTCTTAATACCGGCGTTGAAGAAAATAAACCTGCCTTATCTCTTATTGTACAGGATATAACTGCTATCTTCCTTCGCATATAAGGAAGCGTTACCGCCATATCCAGTGTAGTCGGGCAATTGGATTGGCCTGGCAGAGAGCGCAGCAATGCAAACTCTTATCAAAGCAGGGGTTATAAAAATCGGGGCGACAGGACTTGAACCTGCGACCTCGTGACCCCCAGTCACGCGCGCTAGCCAAACTGCGCCACGCCCCGAATAGATAACAGTATTATAATATAAAATATAATGCAGTACAAACAATTTTTCGCAATTAGCCACGCCTTTGTTGCTCAGTTTAGGTGCGGAGACAGTGGGAGGAAAAGGTGATTATGCAAGTGGCTTATATTGGTCCCAACTGGGAACAATGAGAAAGCCCTTGTGGTCTGTAATATATGATTTGAAGAAATGTCATTCATCCTGCGCACCGAACCGTGCTCTCTGAATTTTCTTAAATATCAAAAAAAATTAAAAAACCCTTGACAAAGTTAGGTAAGACTAACTATATTAGGTAAAACTCACAAAATAAGGAAAAATAGCTATGGTCAAAGCGAAAAGCGATAATCTAAGTGCCTCTTTGGAGGATTATCTCGAGGCCATCCTCAATCTTGCCGGCGAGTCTAACTTCGCCCGCAGCAAGGACATAGCTAAACTGCTCAGTGTGTCCCGGTCATCTGTTACCGGTGCTTTGCGGGTCCTGAAGAAAAAGGGGCTGGCCAACTATAAGCCATACGACTATGTTACACTCACCGAATCCGGCAGGGCGGCTGCTGCTGAAATTGCCAGGAAACATAATATCCTGAAGTCTTTTTTCGTCAATGTCTTAGGTGTTGAAACAGATGTTGCCCAGCAAGCTGCCTGCAAAGCTGAACACGCGCTTGGACCCGGGATTATTACAAAGCTTCTGTGTTTCATCGAATTTGTAACCCGAAGTAGCGAAAATGGTTGTGATTTGGCGAATGAATTCCAGAAATTCTGCAAAAGCAGGAATCAAAAAGATTAGGTAAGCGAGATAACAGCAATGGAGCAGAAGAAGGTAAGGCCGTTGTCGAAAGTTCGAGCCGGCGAAACGGTAAAGTTAGCCGGCATAGAGGCCGGACGGGGTTTGAACAGCCGGCTTGCCTCAATGGGGCTTGTGCCAAACGTGGAAATAACAGTCATAAGCAACAGCCATCCCGGACCTTTTGTGATAAGCGTCAAAAACTCCAAGATGATGTTAGGCAGGGGGATGGCCCATAAGATTATGGTTTTATGAAAACGGACAGCTTTTGAGCGAGCCAAATTTTTGCGGGGAAATTCATTCAATCTAACTATCGCAACATAAACAAAGCTGTGAAACAGACCGCGAGATTATGGACAAGAAAATCAAAGTAGCCTTAGCCGGCAACCCTAACAGTGGAAAAACCTCCATATTTAATATGTTAACCGGTGCGCGCCAGCACGTAGGTAATTATCCCGGAGTAACGGTGGAAAAGAAGGAGGGCGTCTGTAAATACAAGGGATATGAAATAACATTCGTGGATCTGCCGGGGACATACAGCCTAACGGCCTATTCGATAGAAGAACTCGTTGCCCGTAACTTCATAATCGAGGAGCATCCGGATGTTGTGGTTGATATTGTTGATGCCTCCAATATTGAGCGGAACCTGTACTTAGCGACCCAGCTTATTGAAATGAATGTGCCCTTAGTTTTAGCATTCAATATGAGCGACATTGCCGAGCAAAAGGGATTGCAGTTCGATATTGAACAGTTGTCGAAGCTCTTGGAAGCAATGATAGTCCCAACCGTTGGTAATAAGGGCAAAGGTAAAATAGAGCTGCTCGATGCTGTTGTCGAAACAGCCCGGCAGGGTAAGCGGCAGCGCACTCATAAGCTTAGTTTCGGCGAAGAAATTGAGCATGAGCTGGCAGGAATCGAAACACTCCTCACTGATAAAGAGCAACAGTTGGCAGAAAAATACGGTTCACGATGGTTAGCGGTCAAATTGCTGGAACGGGACAGCGACATAACTGCAAAAGCTCACAGCCAACAATTACTCGATGCCGTTACAGCCGGTACCGAGCATCTTAAGAGTATTTTCGCCGATGAGCCGGAAATTGTAATGGCTGACCGGCGATATGGTTTCATATCAGGCGCGTGTCAGGAAACTATTAAGAGCACCGTTGAATTGCGTCACAGTTCCAGCGATATGATAGATGCTGTAGTAACAAATCGTATCCTGGGACTGCCGATTTTTTTGATATTGATGTATTTAGTCTTTTTTTCGACATTTAAGATAGGCGAATATCCGATGAGCTGGCTTGAGCAGTTTTTCGGCTGGGCTGGTAAAACGATAGACGGCTTTTGGCCGATGGGCAGCGAGAGCTGGCTCAAGTCTCTTTTGGTTGATGGCGTTATAAGCGGTGTTGGTGGGGTACTTGTGTTCCTGCCCAATATTCTGCTGTTGTTTTTAGCGATTGCGCTTCTTGAGGATTCGGGCTATATGGCCAGGGCGGCCTTTATTATGGACCGCGTAATGCACAAGATAGGCCTGCACGGCAAAAGCTTTATACCGATGCTTATCGGTTTCGGATGTTCGATGCCGGCCATAATGGGGACACGAATACTCGAAAACAGACGCAACAGGTTTACGACAATAATGGTAATACCCCTGATGAGCTGTGGCGCAAAGCTAACGATTTACGCGCTGATAATACCGGCTTTCTTCCCCGAAAAATGGCGCGGGCCGATGCTCTGGTTTATTTATTTGATAGGAATTGTGCTGGCGATTGTTTGTATTAAGGTTCTGCGACTGACCGTCTTTAAGGGCGAAACCACGCCGTTCGTTATGGAACTGCCGCCTTATCGTATGCCTACCCTCAAATCCGTCTGTATTCACATGTGGCATAGAGGATGGATGTATCTGAGAAAAGCAGGCACAATAATCCTTGCCATATCGATTATACTCTGGGTGGCGGGCAGTTTCCCAAAACCAAGTGAACAGTCTTTAGCAGGTTTGAGTTCTGAGGATGCTCAGCAAAAAAGGTTGGAATATTCGGTGATTGGAAGGGTAGGGCGGGCAATAGCGCCGGTCATTGAACCGCTGGGTTTTGACTGGAAAATAGGAACAGCCCTTATCGGCGCAACCGCTGCTAAAGAGGTATTTGTATCACAATTAGCAATAGTATATGCGGTCGGTTCGCACGAAGCGGGGGGGGCTGGTAGTGCTAAGCAAAGATCGCACAGTTTACGGGAAAAATTACAGGCAAATTATACGCCATTAACAGGTTTTTGCATTATGTTGTTTTGCCTGATTTCAACGCCGTGTGTGGCAACGATCGCAATGACAAAACAAGAAACAAATTCGTGGGGCTGGGCGCTGTTTCAATTCTTCGGCCTGTCGGCTTTAGCTTATGTGGTAACGCTTATTGTTTATCAGCTCGGCAGCTTCATAGCAGGTTAGCATCGGGAGGAAATAAGTCATTTTGGCGTTTTTTGGCATTTTTTGTATTTTTTCGGAGACGGTAGCATCATTACAGAGATATTTTCAAATCATATTTCGGGACCTTGCTCCCAAAGCCCTTGGATTTATCGCTTTATTGCCATCGGCATAATCGTTTTCTTGCTCGCAATGAAGGCAGAGGACGGTGGGTGGAGAACGGAGGACGGCGGAGGGATTTCTGATTTGCCAATTCAGCAGGGACAATTGTACAATAGAGGCCGGCAGAAACTACAGTTTCGTCCGAACGAGCAGAGCGAAGCCTGAGTATATGATTAGGGGTGTGCGTGGACTTGCGGATTGCAAGCGAAGGTGAAATATGGAAACCAATAACGGTAAAAAAGGAAAGCCATGCAGCAGTCAGCAGCATCCCGAGGACGAGTTCAAAGAATATCAGGCGAAATTCAAGGCCCTGTTCGACAACGTCAGCAGTGGAGTAGCGATATACGACGAAAAAGGCAATTCGCTGGGACACCGCGAGAGCATTCGGGACATCACCGCAGGCAAAGAGGCCGAACAAGCGCTAGAAAAGGCTGAGCAAGAAAAAGAGAAAGAACTGCGAGCTCTGAGGACACTGCTTGATAAGAAGGGTCTTAAAGAATAACGGGAGGTATGTCTCATGAAAACACTGCAATTTCTTGGCACGATATGGTTCGCAACATTGACTATGTATGGAGTCTTAGGCGCGGCTGAGGTGGATATCCGCCTGGGGCGGACTTCTGACAGGCGGATCGGCTGGAAAGCGTCTGGAAAAGGAGGAGCCGTAGCAGCTGGCGGGAAAGAAGCTGTTGCAGCAGGCATTTCCATACTTGAACAAGGCGGCAATGCAGGCGACGCAGCGGCAGCCACGCTTCTTGCACTTAGCATAACGGATTACGGCTCTTACGCTATCGGCGCTGAAATACCGCTTATTATCTATGATGCGCGCAAAAAAGAAGTAAAGGTCTTGTGTGGGCTCGGTGGCGCCCCACTCGACCAGAAAGCGATTGACTGGTATTACAAGAATGGTATTCCAGCTAACGGGAGTATAAAAGCCGCACCTGTCCCCGGCGCCTTGAGCCTCTGCATTAAGACGGTTCAGCTATATGGAACAATGAGCTTCAAACAAGTGGTAGCGCCGACCCTTGAATTACTTGATTCCGGTGATAAAGACTGGCATGAGAATCTGGCCATCACTTTTCGCAAGCTCGTTAAAACGGAAAAAGAGACGCCCGGTACCCGCGAAGAGAAGCTGCAAGCAGCGAGAGACCGTTTCTATAAAGGAGATATAGCCGACGAATTAGTGGCTTTCTACATTAAGAACGGAGGGTTTCTCCGCAAGAAGGACCTTGCTGCGCACGTAACTCGTGTGGAGGACCCGGTCAAGGTTCAGTATCGAGGCTACACCATTTGTAAATGCGATACGTGGACGCAAGGCCCATATCTTTGCCAAACACTACGGCTTCTGGAAGGCTTTAATTTGAAGAAAATGGGACATCTGTCCTCAGACTACATTCACGTATTAGCCGAAGCATTGAAGTTGGGATTTGCAGACCGCGATGAATACTATGGAGACCCGCTCTTTGTAGATGTGCCAATAAAGGCGCTTCTTTCCGACGAGTATTCCAAGCTCCGCCGTTCTTTAATCGACATGGATAAAGCTTCTACAGAGGTTCGTCCGGGTGATCCTGTTAGCATGAAAGCTATCAAGGAGGGTGGCGCGTATCGGCCCGGACCTGGCGGCACAACTACCTGCGTTGTTGCAGACCGCTGGGGAAACCTTGTAGCGGCCACACCCAGCGGCAACCGTCCTTATGCTGTATGCAGCGAGCTGGGAGTAGCGCACGGTAACAGGCTTCGGAGTCTGAATACTACAGAGGGACACCCTAATCGTATCGAGCCGGGTAAGCGCCCTCGTATCACGCTGACACCGACAATAGTCCTTAAGGACGGCAAAGCGGTTATCGCCATTAGTGTCGCAGGCGGTGACCTGCAAGACCAGACTACTCTCAATTGTCTTCTTAACCACCTTGAGTTTGGCATGATGCCCAAAGATGCAGTGACGGTGCCCCGCTTCAGCACGGGACATCACGAGAACTCTTTCAACCCCAATCCTGACCGTAAGGAAACGTTAGGGAGATTGGGAAGCCTCACACTGAATGGCCGTATCGACGAAAGCGTTAGGCGGGAGCTGGCTAATCGTGGACATAAAATAAGAACAACTTCAGGGCCTATTGCGTACCCCGTTATGATTTATATAGACCCGAATACCGGAATGATATATGCAGCGGGTGACCCCGAGGCAAAACGCCACGCAGCAGCTTTGGAAAACACTTCTCCTTAAATAATTGGTCTGTAACACGATAAATGCGTGGTGGTTACTGGTAGCCTGTGTTTATGCGAACGATATTTATATCCCGGTCGCGGTCTTTAGCTATTGAAATTATCTTGCCGGTTTTATCAGCAGCTATACTGTGGCCACCATAGACCCGGCCCTTCCACGGTCCTTTCGTTATTTCGCCGACAAGGTTGGTCCCCACGACAGGTGCAGCGGTTTTCTTCGCTGTTCCTGTAACCACATTCTCAAGCTCTTTACCATGCCCAGGCCACTCATTCTCCAGAGCTGCGTATCCGTATGGAACGAGCACTAAGTCCGGCTCCAGCCCCGCCACACGGTTCAGGATTTCATCTTTATGTGTATCTGCACAGATCAACAGACCGATTTTCCCAAATTTAGTTTCGATGGCGTTGACGTCTTTACCTGTGGTGTAGGGCGGCGTCATCAATTCTGTCAGTACGTTAATCTTGCGGTGCTTGATAAGAATCTGTCCCTTGTCGTCGATCAGTACTGCCGAATCATATAAGTTTCTGCCGTCTTTTTCTGCCAGGCCAACACAAAGATAAGTTTGATAATCTTTAGCCAACTCACACAGGCGCTCCGAATCTTTTCCTGGAATTGAATATGCTCTTTCGTGTGCATCAGAATTGACCCAGCCCAATATAATGGTTTCCGGAAAGCAGATAATCTCAGCTCCGGCATCTTTGGCCTGGCCAATTGCATTTTCAATTCGCACAAAATTGCCACAGCGGTCACCGTCAAGTGAGAATATCTGGCACATTGCGACTTTTACAATTCTCATCTGAGTCGAACGACGCAATTGTCACTCCTTACTATTCGAATAGGAGACAGCTTCACACAATTTCTTGTTACGTATACACCATTATATGACGTATCGCTCCTGGTACAATGGTGGAAACTGCGCACTCATATATGAAAGATGACCAGGTCTATCTAAGGCACATACTTGATGCTGTTGAAAAGATCGAGACCTACCTCGACGGCCAGACTTACAAGTCTTTCTCCAGCAACAATATGATGATCGACGCCGTGGTAAGAGAGCTCGAGATCGTTGGCGAAGCAACAAACCACCTTAGCGACCTGCTTAGAGAAAGCCATCCCGAAATACCATGGCGCGACGCAATAGATATGCGAAATATTCTCATCCCCAAGCTGCGCTTGAGGTCGCCTACGCTCCAAAGCCTACTCCGCCGTAGTGCTACGAAAGCTGGAAGCTTCAGCGACGAAGTGCTGCCACCAGTTCGGCCTTTTCCTTTGTGCTACTTTCGAAAAATATTTTTACAAAATACGTTGGCCGATAATGATTAAAGCAATATAATATAATTATGGAGGAAAAGGTTTATACCGGAGAATAAGATGAGGAAAGAATACGATTTTACAAATATGAAAAGACGCAAAAATCCTTATGCAAAGAACCTTAAGAAGCAGGTTACTCTTCGGCTTGGAGTAGATGTTATTGAATACTTCAAGAAGCTGGCTGAAGAGACAGGGATTCCCTATCAGAACCTGATAAACCTTTATCTTAGAGAGTGTGCCCATTCGCGAAAAAAGTTAATTCTGAATTGGGCGTCTTGAGAGGCTATGGAGATGCAACTTTTGGGCAATCTCCATCAGGCCGAGGGTAGTCCCTTTTGACGAGTTCAGGGCAGGTTGCCGTTCCCAAGCTATACTTGAAGACGGCAACCGCCAGACTTTTCCTCTGTGTGGAATTTAGAAATTAGTGGGGCAAGCACATCTTTTTCTATTCTATCAAGTGTATGTTTTTCTTTTTGCACATGTCCTTTAGTATTTTTGGCCAGACGGTTGCGCTGACTTCGCCGATGTGGGCCTTTTTCAAGAGAATCATAAACGTACGTGATTGGCCTATGCCGCCGCCAATGCTCAGCGGAATCTCATCATTTATGATGGCCTGGTGGTACGGGAACTTCAGCATATCGAGCTGGCCTGAAAGCTCTAATTGTTTTTTCAGCGTTTCGGCGTTGACGCGGATGCCCATAGATGTCAGTTCGTGGCGGCGCTTCGTTATAGGGTTCCAGACGAGAATGTCACCGTTAATGCCGTGCATTGGCCGGCCATCTTCGGAAGTTGTCTCTGTAATCCAGTCGTCGTAGTCGGCGGCGCGCATTTCGTGCGGGTAGCCGTCCTCGAGGACCGAGCCGATGCCGATGATGAAAATGGCGGGGTGTTCCTGTACGATTGCCGTCTCTCGCTGCTTACGTGGCAGGTCAAGGTATCTTTCGAGTATCTCTTCGGCGTGGATGAAGGTCAGCTCGTCGGGGAGGTCGGGATATTTATCGGTTTTCAATTGAGGGAAAAGCTCCTGGACGTGGATCTCGGCACCTTTGAGGACCTTCCAGAGCTTCTCTACAACCTGGCGCAGAAATTTTAAGTTGCGCTGCTCAGCGTCAATAGCCAGCTCCCAGTCCCACTGGTCAACGTAGGCGCTATGGTCGTGGTCAAGGAAATAGTCCTTGCGTACGGCACGCATATCGGTAAGCAAGCCCTCGCCAACCTTCATATCGAACTGCTTTAGGGCCATGCGTTTCCACTTGGTGGCGGCCTGGACAACCTGGGCATCAATCGGGTTTTTGTCATGGTCATTTGAAATGTGGAACCCGATCGGGGTCCGTGAGCCATCGCGGTCGAGCATGTCGTTGACGCCGCTCTCGACATCCACGATAAGAGGGACGGTTACACGGATGAGATTTAGTTCCTTGCAGAGGTTCTCCTCAATGTAGTCTTTGGCGGCATAGGTGGCAATCTGGGTCTCCTTCGGGCTCAATAGAGAGCTGTAATCCTGCGGCAGGATTTTCTCTAATTCAGCATAATCGCCAATGCCGGGGCCGGCCAAATCCGCTTTTTTGTCTGGCATTATGTTGTCTCCTTAATATTTGTATATGGGCACTTTCCAAAACTGTAGCTTTTCGTCACTTAGGTGCGTTACAAATAATAGTGAAAGTGGTAATGGTTTTCAAGGATATTTAAGGCTGGATTCCTGCTCCCCGATCGGAGTCGAGGACAAGTTTCGCAGGAATGACAATATTGCTTCGCCTTCGACACTTCGACAAAACTCAGTGCAAGCTCAGGAAATTGGTGGGTCAAGCCGCACCCTACGTGACTGTTAAATTATATAAATTCAATTAAATATGATTTGGATTTAATGGTGCCTGGTTGTTAACATTTAAGGATGAAAAAACTGATAGTTTCCTGGCTATAAATGAAAGGAGTTTTAATAATGAAGCGGCGTGATTTTTTAAAGCTGTCCGGCAGTATGTGTTTGTTGTTTCCATTCTCATCCTGTACCGTGCTTTCGAGGGAACTTCCACCCGATATTAAGATTACCCGAGTAGTCGGCTTTGACCTGTATTGTCCGCGCAATAAGATTGCGGGTAAAAACGCCGTCAGGGACGTGCACGGCTCACGGGCCAGAGACCAGATGATTCGGGTCTATACTAACGCGGGCATTGATGGTATCGGGCACTGCCGAGCGAATGAAAAAGCGGTCGCTCAGATATTAGGTAAAAGCCTAAAGAATCTCTATGATGTTGAACAGAACAAAATGACCGGAGCGCTTGGCACAGGGACGATGGCACTATGGGACCTGGCAGGTAAAGTATTGGGCAAACCGACATATAACCTGCTCGGAGGCAAAGGCAGTACAAAGGTGCCAGTTTATGACGGCTCGGTCTATTTTGCCGATCTATTGCCGCAATATCAAAACAATTGGCAGGACCGATTCCGCGAAGAAATCGATATGGGGATTAAGATTGGCCATCGTGCGTTCAAGGTCAAAATCGGCAGAGGTTTTAAGTGGATGCCGTGGAAAGCCGGATACGCACGGGACAAAGAAGTGCTTAAGGTGATACGCCAACACGCCGGGCCGGAGATTCTCATAGGCGTCGATTCCAACAACGGCTATACGCTCGAAAAGGCAAAACAATTGCTGCTGGATTTGCCCGACTATAACTTTGCGTTTATGGAAGAAATGTTCGACGAGCAGGTTGAGCAGTGCCTCGAATTTAAAGACTTCATTAAAACGCACAATTGGAAAACATTGGTCGCTGACGGCGAAGGGGGCAAGGAAGTGCAATTCTATAAGCCATTTATCAATGCAGGGGCCATCGATGTCTGCCAGGCGGATATGCGTCAGTTTGGATTTGAAGGAATCATGGCCGTAGCCGCTTTGTGTAAAGAAAAGAACGTGCTGGTGGCTCCGCATAACTGGGGTTCTCTGATAGGGTATTATATGCAATTACACATCGGCAGGGCGATTACCAATTTTTACAGGGCTGAACAGGACCCGGTTACAACAGATGTGATTATCGCCGATGGCTATACGATAAAAAATGGCTTTGCAACCATTCCAGGCACACCGGGATTTGGTTTTAGGATTAATGAAAATAAGTTTGCTTCGGATGTCAAGGTGCGGTTTGATTCGAAGATTTAATTCCTTTTACGAAGTTGAGATTGCCGCGTCGTCCCGCACCAATTGAGCTTAGGCTCACGCCTAATTGGTGTGGGATTCCTCGCGATGACAATTGGTTATTGTTTTCTTAACCAAGTTGTGAAATTTTTCAGGCCAGTTTGAATATTTGTTGAAGGGTTGTAGCCGAGTTCCCTGGCGGCTTTGGATATATCAGCATAAGTACGTTCGACGTCACCCGGCTGAGGGGGCAGGTATTCTTTGACGGTTTTTTTGCCGAGCGCTTTTTCGATTTCAGTGATTAAATCGTTGACTGTGATGGGCTGTGATTCACCGAGGTTGTATATGTTAAAGCCTTCACATTTATTCATTGCCGCAACTGTGCCGTCGATTATGTCGTCGATATAAGTAAAGTCGCGCATCATAGTGCCGTCGCCATAGACGGGTATGGGTTTGTCTTGCTCGATGAGTTTTGCGAATTTGTGGATGGCCAAATCGGGCCTTTGCCGAGGGCCATCTCTCGATGCGACGTGAGATAGTGCGGGAGAGTACGGGAAGATGATCCGGCGGAGACTACTCCCGCTGACCTTCCCACGCGGATGCCGGAGAAGTCTGGGGGGCACTCGGCGTGGCCATAGTAATGGGCATCGAGACCGGCACTTCATGATGTTCGCGGAAGATTTTGGCCAGTGCCTCACCTGTCAGCCGCGGAGGGGTGGTGACGAGCTCAGCAGTGTTGAATGTCCGAAGGCAAGATTCGTAGAAGCGAGGATCCTTTTGCGGCAGAACGAAAGGCTTGTGTGCCTTACCGGAGGAATCAACGTAGCTGATGAACAGCCGGGTGAAGACGCCGTGAAGGCGCTTGCTGCTAAAAAGAATCCACCGGCTGTTGCTCGACCACGACTGCCATGATTCACTCTTGTCGCTGTTGATTTCAAGACGCCGGTACGTGAATTCCTCGCTCTGTTCCGAGGCGTGCAGGTCTATCACATACAGGTCGCTCTCTTCTTTCCAACTGGGGAAATAACCATAGTCGAACATACAGAAGGACAGCCAGCGGCCGTCCGGACTGCATCGCGGCATGCCGATGCTCTTGCCGGTCTGGCGGGCCGAAAGCACCGTCTCAATTTCGCCCCAGGTATGAGTCTCGAGATCGTAGGCGATGCGCACAAGGTCATACTTAACCTGATCGTACTGTTCCGGCGGGTTGTCTGTGTTTTGGGGCCATAGCTTCGGGGCGCTGCAGAAGTAGAGGTATTTGCCGTCTCCCGACCACGCGGGCCAATTCTCCAGACGGTCTTTCTGAGCCAGCTTAGGCTCAACGCCGACTCGTTGCTCCTCGCAGCGGTAGTAGGCCAGCAGGGAATCCAGGTTGACCGTATCGCGCGTTTCGTTTCGGGCCGAGTGGTAAAACATGGGTAAGTTATTCACAGCATACACGGCCATAAGGCCACTGGGATGCCATGACGTATAGCCGAACTTGGTGCCAAGCTCGCGGACGAAGCCATCTTCAACCAGAAGGGTTCCGACGCCGTATTTCGGCGATCGGACGCCGAGCAGCATTTTGTCGCTGCGGTTCCGGGGGAAGGAATGGCAGTTCAGGCACCCGTTCTCGTAGCTCATGCCGCTGAGTATCACGGATTCCTCGAAGTTGCTCAAATTGCGGCAGTAGATACCCATTCGTCCTCTGACTCGCAGGTGTGTTGGGTACATCTTTCGGTACACGGCGTGGCCGTCGATGTCCTCTTGGGCGATGAGATTGGTCGCCGACTGGAAGCAATTCCATTGGCCCTTCTCGTTCTTGACGAATATTTCAAAGTGCAGATTCTGCCCCTTGTTGTCTTCGAGCAGATCACACCAGCGTCTCTGAGGGATCTTGATGACGCCATCGCGGCTGAATACTTTAATTGCCTCGCCCTGCTGGGAGAATATCCTGGCACAGAAGGCGACACCGGGCTCCTGGATAAGAAAATTCAACGGAGCGATGTTCGGCGGGATAGCCGTCCCGCTATAGTCGGGGAATATTCGAGCTTCGCGATCCACTTGCTCAAACTGGTGGATCGGCTCCCATGTTTCTGACGGACGAACGAAGACGGCGTAGGCGAATACACCGGATGTCAGTACGAGTGCGAACAAGCCGACTAAAAAACGTTTCCGCATAAGGAGTCCCCTAACCGCCAAGGAAGTAGTAATAGAAATACGTATTGCCGAACCTTTCTTTGAGTTCCGCCCGGGCTGCGGCCACGCTCTTACCATGTTGCTGCATCGCCCGGGAGAACTCAGAAAATTGCTTTTTCGTTTGCTCGGCGATCATTTGGCCCGGCACATCGGTCGGCTGCTTCTTGAGGAACCGGGACAGAAGCAGCGCCTCCTGGAAGTGCCGTGGAATCGTCGAGAAGTTCCGATGATGATACGTGTTGAACTTCTGGACGAAACCGTCCAGGTTCTTTGACAGCAGCAGCCAGGCCATGCCGTACATATAGGCCATCCGATTCTTGGGATTTTTCGTCAAGAGCAAGGTCAACGTGTCCGCCTCCCCCACATAATCGGTGTGAAGCATCACGTTTCGCAGTGGCTGAATCTCGCTGTCCTCGGATAAATCCGGATCACTCTCCAGCCGGGCCATATAGCCACGGGCGACGGATGACCAGAACGGAACCTTCTCCAGTGCCCTGAGGAAAACGCGGGCGGCACCGACATTGTCCTTGACCATATTGACCACGGCGAGACGCTGAAGCAGGAGGGGACGCTCGCCAAATATCTCGACGGATATGCTCAAAGCGTTCTCGGCTTGGTTAATGAGACCGAGGTCCATACATGTATCGAATTTCTGCCACACCGGATCGCCCTTGCGGGTCAGAAACAATGAGGTAGGATGCTGAGGAAAGCAGAACATCTCGTCGCCAAGTCTTCCCGTCTGATACAGCGCACGGTTGACGGCGTGACATACGAGATAGTGATATGGGCTGCGGCGACCGATCTCTATGACCTCGATCCACATCCGATGGCGAGAAAAATAATCAACCCGGAAGGTCCTTCTCAATTCAGGGTTACGGCAGAGCAGCAGGGTGACTGCCGTGATACTGACAAGGGCCAGCATCTGAAAACTCAACGAGAAGACATCGCCGCTTCTGTCCCTGAGGACCTTGTTGACAGCGCTTCGAATCCCACCTCGCCCTCTGGAACGCCTGGCTGGATTGCCGCTCCGGGCCTTTGATGATACGAGCCTATATCGTTTTCTGAAGAACAGACGCCAGCCCCCCAGAACCACGGCGACCAGAGGCAGAAACAAATAAAGCGCGTACACTGCACTCAGCATGGTACGACCCGATTGACGGCTCAGGAGTCTCCAGGAAAACGGTAACAACTGGAAATACGCATCGTGAAATCGGGCTCCGTAGACAATAATCCCAAGAAGGTAGGGCATAGCTGCACCCGATGCGAGCTGCACCAGGCCAAGAACCTGCCGGCCTCTCAGGAGCACCTCATAGAGTCCGCAGAGGACGACGAATAGAAGAACTGGGCCTCCCGCTGCGATGTACAGGACCGTGGAGAGGATAAGGAAGAAGAGGATAGTGCCGGCAGTGCCGTTGGGTGTGAACCTCAAATAGAGGCAGAAGCTAATCAGGGCCACGAGCAACCCCATCGTTGTTGGAAAATGAAATGCGTATTGAGAGTAGATGGCAAGCAGCAGGAGAGGGCCGAGGAATCGAAGGCCGCGCCATCGAGAGATGCCAAAGCTCCTAATGGCATAGTCGGTACACAGACAGATCGCCCATGCCTGACCCGTCACGACGGCCGCGCCGAGCCAGGAATAATAAAAAGACTGGACAAGAAGATCAGAGAGATACTCAACAATCCCGCCGGGATATGTCAGGAAACCTCTGAAGAAATCCCAACCCCGGTAGAAGGCCGGGAAGTTGTCGATCAAACCACCGCAATGATAGAGCAAACGCACGTCAATCTCGAGTGCGAAGTATAGGTAGAAGAACACAAAGAACACCAGGCCGCGAGGCAGCGTCAGTCGGCGCCAAGGGGCGACGCTCCGAGTTTCATTTTTTACTCTGACCAATCGGTTTCCTCTCTTTGTGCCGGGCTTGGCTCATCCCCCGGCAGTTCAGGCCCCCTCAGGCCGAGGGCGCCCCAAGCCGTTGACTCGCAAGAACTATCCGACATTGTCCGTCTAGGCCTGCTCAGCGACACCACTGAGCCTTGTATGTCAGTAAAATACCACGTCCTTTCTGAAAAGGCAAGCGTCGGCCCTGGATCTGGCCGGACTCTCATTGTGGAATCTGATACTTGCTATCCTGGCCTTTTGGGTGATTTCTCGCTGTGACGTCAGGTAAAGTCGGATAATGTATAAAGAGGCTCTCTTCCACATCATGTACGCGCCAATGATTGCCTCCTACAGGAAAAAACATTGGCGTTTGTGCATAATCAGCCTTGTTCTCTCAGCCAAGCAGTGAAGTTGGCAAGGCCGGTTCGGATGGTTGTTTTCGGATTGTAGCCGAGCTCTCCGGTGGCCTTGGTGATGTCGGCGTACGTACGTTCGACGTCACCGGGCTGTGGGGGCAGGGATTGCCTGACCGCTTTCTTACCGAGGGCATTTTCAATTTCAATAATCAAATCGTTGACCGTTATCGGTTGTGATTCGCCCAGATTGTAAATATTGAAGCCTTCGCATTTATCTATTGCCGCGGCTGTGCCGTCGATTATGTCGTCGATGTACGTAAAGTCTCGCATCATAGAGCCGTCGCCATAGACAGGTATGGGTTTGTCCTGCTCGATGAGTTTTGCGAATTTGTGGATGGCCAAATCCGGCCTTTGCCGGGGGCCATAGACGGTAAAAAAACGCAGGCAGGTTATGTCAATTGCGTAAAGGTGATGATAAGTGTGGCAGATGAGCTCACCGGCCTTCTTCGTAGCGGCATAAGGCGAGATGGGAAAATCAACGTTATCATCCTCAGAGAACGGCACTTTTTCATTGTTGCCATAGACACTGGAACTTGAGCCGAAAATAAATTTGCTGACTTTATGTTTTTTAGCTGCTTCGAGTAAGACCATTGTTCCGTTCACATTGACGTCTGCGTAAAGCAACGGCTGGGCAATCGACGGTCGAACGCCGGCCAGGGCGGCTAAATGGACAATTATTTCGACGCCGTCGCCGACCGTTTTGTCCATAGTTGCACCGTCACGGATGTCAGCTTCGATGAGATGGAAATTTTCGTCTTTAAGACAGTTGCTGATGTTTCGGCGTTTGGTTTGCGGGTCGTAAAAATCATCGAAATTGTCAACGCCGACGACCGTCCAGCCATCTGCAAGAAGGCGGTCGCTAAGGTGTGAACCGATGAAACCGGCTGCTCCCGTGATTAATACCTTGCGTTCCAGCACGACTGGTTCCCTTTCACAATGCATAAATGCATCGACTCACTCTCACCTCTACGCAGCATAGATAACAATCGCACCTAAGACCATTGGGACAATAGCGATGACTCGAAAAATTAAGAGTGACTGATTTTCGTACCAATCTAGTATCCTTCTGGTTCTTTCAGGACCGAGAACAATTATCAGCAGGCCTGCTAATAGGAAAAGAATTCCAAAGGCAGCTATAATCCATTTTTGACTACACTGGCTGGCCCCAAATAGAAAAATAACCGCCAGGGCAACTCTTATTAGTGCGGCTAAATATATTCGCTTGCCGCGTTTGAGAAAATTAATAAGCCATTTCATAATGTCCGGCCTTAGCAGGAACACAAAACCGATAAGAACGAAAACAATGCCTAAACTTTTAATAACAATGTCCATAATTTTATCCTCATATAGTTAAGTTGACGACTTTAGTTACTGATCCCGTTGGATCACCTTTACTTTTACTTAGCCCAGAAAGGCTTAATAGATGGATATTGATCAACTTTTACTTCCGGCTGATAAGCCGG
>Ga0209979_1000648_pt1 | contig 44555 bp, 51 predicted proteins | sample AnhtaG_FD_183114 | JGI IMG/M metagenome (GOLD analysis project Ga0209979, IMG submission 183114) | Deep subsurface microbial communities from Anholt, Denmark to uncover new lineages of life (NeLLi) - Anholt_01485 metaG (SPAdes) (version 2) | ecosystem: Environmental > Aquatic > Marine > Oceanic...
CACGTTTTCTCCAACGGTTATCCTCGTGCCCGCCTCGACCGTCTGATGAGCTATTCCTTTCTTCTCGATCACCTCTGTCCAGGCCTGGCAGGTTGACGTGGTGCATTGCTGTCCGGAATCCAGGACTTGCTCCACTTGATAGCGGTCCAGCACATCCACCAGGCCGGCCAGGTGATCCTCTTGAGGATGAGTCAGCACGACCAGATCGAGGCTCCGATCCCAGAACGGCATCTTGGTGCCCAGGCGCGAGAGGAGAGCAGAGGGATCTGGACCGCCGTCCACGAGGATTTGTTGCCCGTCGGGGCATTGGATGAAGATGGCGTCTCCCTGTCCTACGTCGAAGAATACGACGTGCAGCCGGCTGTCCGGCATCTGGAGAGCGGCGATCCAGGCCAGGATAACCATTAGCGCTAGAACTCCGATGACGACCTTGGTGCCCAAGGCCCGGCTGAATCGGGCTCGGAATTCCTCCAGACGCGATCTACCCTGGCTGGCGAAGAGCATGATGCCGGCCAAGGCTGCATAGTAGAGCCACATCGCCCCCGCCCCGAAGCTACCCAGATCGAGGCTGGCAAAGGGCACGCGGGCGGTGAGTTGGACGACAGCGATGGTGTAAGCAGGGAACAACCAGGCTACCCACGCTATGGGCTGGCCCAGATAGGGGTGGAGCGTTCCCACCAAGGTGGCCAGGCCTCCGACGATCATGACTGCGGGTTGAGCGGGGAGGATCAGGAAGTTGCTGAGGGGAGAGATCAGCGAGAAGCGGTGGAAGTAGTACACGGTGATCGGCCACACGGCGAGTTGCGCGGCCAAAGTGACTATCAGGGGCCCGCTTAGGAGCCGCACGACTGTCTTTGCTCTCTCTTGGGAGAAAGGGCGCGATAGAATACCTCTGAGGCGCTCCTCCATGGGAGGAACGAGGAGAACGAGGCCCAGAGTCGCTGCGAAGGACAACTCGAAGCCGATGTCCCACAGGAGCAGCGGATTCCAAAGTGTCATCAGCAAGGCCGCCAGGGCGAGGGAGGCAAGGGCGAATGTTTGTCGGCCAGCGATGATGGCCACAAGGGAGAGGCTGCCCATGATCGCCGCGCGCACCACGGCAGCGTCGGCGCCCACCAAAATGGTGTACAGCACGATGGCTGCCATGGAGACCAGGGCTGATCTGTAGATGCCGAGGAATCTCTTGGTGAGGAGACCGATGGCTCCACCGAGGATGGCGATATTGAAGCCTGAGATGGCGATGATGTGGGTGGTGCTGGTCTGGTTGAAATCCTCCAGCAAAGAACGAGGGATGCCGGTCTCAATCCCCAAGAGGATGCCGGTGAGGAGCGATGCGCTGGGCTCGGGGAACAAGCGTGCTATGGTGCCCTGAAGACGTCCTTTGAGGGCGTAGATGGCCCGGTGGAAGGGATCTCCGTGGCCTCGACTGAGCATTGTAACCTGCGCGCGCCGCATCATAGAGTGGATGCCCTGCCGAGCCAGATACTCCTTGTAGGAGAAGTCCTCGTATGCTGGCGGCGTCTCCAGTCCCCCCTCGATCCGCAGCTCATCCCCATAGACGTGGCCTGGGTAGCGCGCCGTCCGTACGAGAGCCAGCCCACTGACCTCGTGCCTCTCGCCGTCGACTTCCAAGTATCGGGCTGACAGCGTGAGATTGACATAACGGTCTCTGACGTCAGGCTCGTCAGCCACTTCGCCTACCACGGTCACGGGTCCTCGACCGTTGTAGTAGGCCAAGGTGCTCTGATCGAAGGTGGGAAGGGCTGTTTGATAGCGGAGGGCACCCAGTACAAGGAGGAGGGCGCAGGAAGCGCTTAGTCTGATGCGCCACTGGCGCCACCAGAGGAGGGAAACCGCGAGCGGCAAGGCCCCAGCCAGCCACAGGAGCCAACCTGGGACTCGGACCACTGAGGCTGCATAGATGCCGCTCAGCCAGGCGATTGCCAGGCACAGGATAGTCATTCCGATGCGGCCCAGGGGTGGTCACTATCCAGGAGACTCCACGACAGTGATCCGCCGCAGTGTTCTTCGACCAGAGAGACCAGCTCTACGATGGCGGCCTGGACAGCCTCGGGCTGGATGTGGTTGATACCCTCGGTGGTCAGGAGCACGTTGCGGGTTTGATCTGTGGTCTTGGCCCTGTCGCACTGGCGCCAGTTCCACCGCCGGGAGAGCGCACCCTCGTCGTCGGTGTACACCACTTCGCCAGGCATGGGATACTCGGTCTCCTTGGCGTACAGAGGTAGAAAGGGCTCGTCGCCCGTGGCGAAGCGAACCTCCACCGACCCGGAGACAAACGCCAAGTCGTAGGCAGCCACGGGGACCACATGCCTCATGGACACATAGTTGCAGAGGTCAACGAGCTTGTTGATGTGGGGCACCGACCCGGCTTTCAGCACGTGCCGTAGAAGGGCTTCCACCGCACATCTGTGCTTCGTAGGCTTGACGCCGAAGCTGGAGTAGGCAGCGCGCCAGGAGGAGATGTGAGGGTGGCTGGAGATGGGGCGAGAGGCATAGTCCGCGTTGATCGCCTCCCCTTGAGCACGCAGTAGACCTTCTATGTCCAGGCTCCCAGAGGCGTTGTCCACGCCGTTGGCGAAGGCGACGCCAGCGGTCAGGGTGGGGAACTGGGCCAGCAAGTCGGGATGGTATCCGAAGCGGTACTGGTCCATCACGATCCTCATTCATGCGCGAGGGAAGAGCAGCGTGGAGCTTGAATGGTATTGTAGCGGCGCTGCCCCCGATGCACAAGCGGCGGTGCGCACTTGAGCGGCGCCACTGCAACGAAGCCTGACCTGTGTTATACTCCCCTGCGGCCGGCACGGAGACGACATCCCGACAGGTCAAACAGGGAGGGGATTGAAGGACGTTGCTGCACGAGGATGACCTGATCGATCTGCAGGGACTGCTGCGTCTGGCAAGGTCTGTGCCAGGTCCAGGCGAGCGATGAGCCGTGGCGTTCCTCTTGCCCGAGATGACGGACCCGGTAAATGGTAACCGCCGAAGACCATTGCCAACCGTTCGGCTCCATGTTAGACTTGTCAAGCCCTTGTTGCGCAGGCACGAGGCGGGTGCACGTCTCGAGTAAGAGAAGGCTCGCCAGCCATTTGAGCAAGAAAGGAAGAGTTCAATGAGCAAGATCGGCATCATCATCTGCGACAGGAATAGAACGTGTACAGGCGGCAAGTGCTTCATGGCTATCCAGGAGCGGTCAGGCGCCTTCAAGAAGTATCCAAAAGACGAACCGCTTGAGGTCGTGGGATTCATCACTTGCGGAGGATGTCCCGGCGAACGCCTGGAGTTCGCTCCCGCTGAGTTGAAGAAGTATGGGGCGGAAGAGATCGTGCTGGCATCGGGGTTTCTGGCAGGATATCCACCCTGCCCCTATTTGGAGGATTTCATCCAATACATCGAGAACTATGTGGGACTTCCCGTGGTTGTGGGAAGTCACCCTATGCCGACCAATTACATCAACGCCCACCGTGCCGCTGGAGACTGGGAAAGATACGGCGTGCAGAAGTACCTAGGCCGTCTCATGGATGACCCGGAAGCTAGTGAGCGCTACGATTCGACCCAACCTGGTTTCTTGAAGACATAGGCCATCGCTGGCCGGTTAGACGCCCGAAGATCGCTGTTTGCCTCGACAGGTGGCGAGGGGCAGTTGGCAGGCGCTGTGATGCTCCGCGAGAAGTGAGAGCAGATCCACGTCGCAGTTGTCGTCAATCCCGTGTACGGGGGTTACTCGCGTATCGCAGAATCGGGTCAACAGGGAACGCTCCCGCGGCAGTGGGACCGTATTCTCAGGGGGTGATTGCGGGAGAGCTAGCATTTGCGGGTGTCACTCTTCCTGCGCACCCCGAGACGGCGGGGCCAACGCTGGATGCTGACTGCCCTATCCCACCGTAGGAGGTGTTGCGAGAGTCACATGCTGACCGCAGATCCTCTGACCTGGCTCCTAGCCCTGTCGCCCATCATCGCCGTACTCGTGCTGATGGTAGGTTTCCGCTGGGGTGGTTCCAGGGCCGGACCCATCGGCTGGCTAGTTGCTCTGGTCGTCGGGATGGTCTTCTTCGGCGCCGGGCCTGAACTGCTGATCTACTCCCAGTTGAAAGGGGTGCTTCTCAGCCTGTACGTGCTGTACATCATCTGGATGGCCCTGGTTCTCTACAATGTGGTAAACGAGGCCGGCGCCATTGCGGTCATCGGTCATAGCATCGCTCGCCTCACGCGCGACAAGACGATGCAACTCCTGATCCTGAGCTGGGCTTTCAGCTCGTTTCTCCAGGGAGTGGCCGGCTTCGGGGTGCCGATAGCGGTGGTCGCTCCCCTGCTGATAGGCATGGGTTTCACCCCCGTGGTCTCCGTGGCCGCCGTGGCCATCGGGCATTCCTGGTCGGTGACCTTTGGAGACATCGCGGCCTCTTTCCAGGCCTTGATGGGAGCTACGGGCATCGAAGGGCATGCTCTGGCGCCGTGGTCGGCTGTATTCCTGGGGATAGCCTGTTTCGCCTGCGGTTTGGCCGCCGTCCACGCCTATGACGGTTGGACGGCCGTACGCCGGTCCTTGCTAGCTGTTCTGCTCATCGGAGGAGCGATGAGCGCGACCCAGTACCTCCTCGCCGTCACCGGACTGTGGAACCTGGCCGGTTTTGCCTCCGGGCTTGTGGGTGTCATAGTCGGGGCCGCGGTGACGAGGTTGCCGTTCTATCGGGGCAGGGCAAGGGGCCCCGTGCTCGCGTTGGAGGACGACGAAGGACGAAAAGGCCCTAGCCCTCTGATGGCGGTCTCGGCCTATGTGATCCTGGTGATCATCGTGGTTGCGGCGGAGCTTGTGCCCCAGTTGCACGCCTTTCTCAACAGTGTGGTGATCAGGGTTCACTTCCCTGAGGTGGCCACGACCCATGGATGGGTCACCCAGGCGGGAGCCGGGAGAACGATCAGCGTCTTCGGCCATGCTGGTGCTCTGCTGGCCTACACCTGCCTGATCGCGTATGTGATCTATCGTCGGGCCGGGCTCTACCGACCGGGCACCGCGAGGAGGATCTGGGAGAGGACTGCCTCCAGCGCTGTGCCTTCGAGCATCGGTATCGCTTCGATGGTCGGCATGGCGATGATCATGGACCACAGCGGTATGACCCATCTCCTTGCCAAAGGCATCAGCCAGAGCGTGGGATCTGCTTTTCCCCTGGTCTCGCCCTTGATCGGTATGCTGGGAGCGTTCATGACCGGTAGCAACACCAACTCCAACGTCATCTTCGCGCCGCTACAGCAGACTACGGCGGGGCTGCTCGGCATCAGCGCGCTCGTGATCTTGGGGGCCCAGACCACAGGAGGTGCTCTGGGCAGTATGCTGGCGCCCGCCAAGGTGATCGTCGGCTGTAGCACGGCTGGGCTGGCGGGGCAGGAGGGGCTGGTGATGAGGAAAACGCTTCCCTATGGTCTTCTGATCGCCGGCTGCATAGGTCTTGTCGCCTGGTTGGTGATCTACATTGCATAGCCGCCTTTCGGTCTTCGCGCAGAGGTCGTTGGTGAGCTTGACATCGACTCTCACACGCTGGCCCCTTTCAGCGGGGAAGACAGAGCGTTCTTGGGGGAAGTCTGCGACATGGTGAGTGGGTTATTCTGAGTGAGGCTATGACAAGGCATCGGGGGTGGACACGACCAGGTGATCGACTACGACAGAATCGCGTTGGAGTACTCTCGGCACCGCCAGGTGCATCCTGAGGTCCTGCGAAGCCTGATCAAGATCGGTGGGATTGAACGTGCCTCCAAGGTGCTGGAAGTGGGGTGCGGCACGGGCAATTACGTCATCGCCCTAGAGGTCTCGGTTGGCTGCTCGTGCTGGGGCATCGACCCCTCAGCGGGGATGTTGACCGAGGCTAGATCTCGATCAAGAGAGACCAGTTTCCAGCTCGGGAGGGCCGGGGACCTTGATTTCCAGTCTGCGTTCTTTGACCTCGTGTTCTCAGTGGACGTCGTTCATCACCTAGCGGACCGCCGACAGCATTTTCGCGAGGCTCGCCGGGTGCTGAGACCGGGCGGAAAAGCATGCACCGCTACTGATTCGGAGTGGATCATTCGCCATCGTGAGCCTCTGACCGTGTACTTCCCTGAGACCGTTGAGATTGAGCTTGCCAGATACCCCCGCATCGCTGGACTCCGCGGAGTGATGGAGGAAGCTGGGTTTGCTGAGATGACAGACAACAGAGTGGAGTTCCCGTACGAGCTGACCGACATCCAACCTTATCGTGACAAGGCGTTTTCATCGCTGCACCTGATCGAAGAAGAAGCCTTTGAGCGGGGGATGCAGCGGCTGGAACGGGACCTGGGGTCCGGGCCAATCCCATGTGTGTCCCGCTACGTGCTCCTGTGGGGAACGAGGCTGCCGTCGTGAGTGTGGAAGACCAGCCTCAGATGTGCGGACCCGGGACCAGCACCGGGGCATGGGCCGTAGCGATGCTGCCGGACCATCCGCGGGCTCATGGAGGCTCGGTTGTAGGGCACGTGCTCCGTCCCAGCGAGCGCACGACAGATGGATCTCGGCGTGGGGGCGTACGAAGTGCAGACGGTGCGGCGAGGACACTGTGGCTGAAGAGGGGTGTCTGACAGGGAAGTGGCCCACCAGCGTTCAAGATCGGAACAGGGCACAAATGACCACGGTCTTCCAAGATCTCGAGCATAATCAGCGTGGCCCACCGCCGGCCACCGTCTGCGACAGAGGTGCAAGACCGTGGCTGAGTGCGGAGGTTGCCGCCAGATGTGGCAAGCCGGAGGGTGAGAAGAGGACTAGTCGCGGCGGAAGACGGGCACCACTGGATCTCGGTAACTCCATACTGGTTCATCAGGGGTTTAGGCAACGGGGTGGGTTGGACTCGGCGTTTTGACTTGCCGGCCATCACGGCCAGCAACCCATACCGGCGTAGAACGTGGTGTCGTCAGGTGCGCTGTCACTTGACTCGGGACTGGAACCGTTGTAAAATCGGGGTGCAGTCGACGACATGTGCCTTGACGGGTAGGAGGCTGGCGGGGGAGGATAGCGATGGCGACAACCAATCTCATTGTTGACTTCCTTGTGATAGGGATTACTAGCTTCGTATGGATTGCGCCGATCTTGGTTTACGTCATGGGGATGCAATGGCTGTCTGTCTTAGCTAATCTTGCGCTGGGCCAAGTTCCCATCATACTCATGGCCGCGTACGTGATTGGCATACCAGTGAGCCGAGTGGCTGATGATGTGACGGGATGGTGGAACCGCCGGGTACGCGACAAGGTGTTCGACAGCACTGGAGGTCCCCGCTATCACCAACGGCTGAACAGGATAGTCGGAAGGTCCGAGAGCGCGACTGACTACCTTAGCTACAGAAGAAGCATTGTGAGAGTGTCTCGTGCCTCTGGGGTGAACCTAGCCGCCGGAGCGGTTCTCTGGATGGCTCTGGATTGGTTGCGGCCTGGTGGCGTGGCCTGGCCGTGGAATTATGGAATACCCTTGACGTGCGCTGTCTTGTCTGGTGTCATGATGAGAGCTTGGCATGTAGTATTGAAGGGCTACTTCCTGTCGGTCAAAGATATCCATGCGCAGCTGCCCAAGGGTGCGGCCCCTCGCAGCCCAAGCAGATGCACCCCAGGTCCACTGGCAAGATCGTAGAACGTTCAGAGCGTCGGGCGAATGCACTGTGGGGGCTTTGCTAGTCTATGTGGGGGTTTGCGCGCCACGCATGTGATCGATCGACCGGATCCAGCAAGGAAGAGAGTCACGAGGGGGTGAGTGTGCGACGTACGCGCACGACGCTTGAAGGTGCGTACCGCTCCTACGAGAAAACGCTGCCGATTGTGCGAATTGATAGCGCGGGTTCCATTGACTCCGGTCTGGTCACCTTCAAGGAGAACCGGCATGCGGATGACGCCCACAGCTGGTTCCACTTCAAGGAGGGCTTCTCGCGCCGCCTGCTGCTCGCGTTGTTGACGGAACTGGACATTCCCAATGGGCACGCAGTGAGACTGCTCGATCCGTTCGCAGGTGTTGGAACCACACTGCTATCTGCGCAGCTGGCGCGCACGAAAGGTTGGCGGCTAGACGCAGTGGGAGTGGAGCGGAATCCATTTCTGCGCTTCGCTGCCGAGGCGAAGCTTGATTGGCACACATATGATCCTGAACGGATCTGTGTCCTTATGCGCAGCGTGCTGTCAGGCGGTGCCGACGAATACAGGGGCCCGCTGCCTGAGTATTCGACTCTTCGCAACGCGAGGGTTTACCATCCACTTCGCTTGAGGTGCCTGCTCGGCTACCGAGACAAGATCAGACGAGTAGCGACCGATAGTGCGGAGGGCAAGTTCCTGTTACTGGGTTTCGCAGGAGTTCTGGAAGGGCTTAGCGGGGTGAGGAAAGATGGTCGAGCGCTTCGCTTCGTGTCGCGAAAGAATGGTGGGACTCCACGAGAGGCACTGTACAAAAGGTGGAGCCAGATGCTACAGACGATCGAGTTGATGCGCGCTCGGCACAGGGTTGTGAATCGAGCGCGCGTGGTTGAGGGGGACGCGCGGGATCTGAGCGCAGCCGGTGTCGGCGGCAGCGAGGAGTTTGACTTGATCATATACTCACCACCATATCTGAACAACATCGACTACACCGAGGTCTACAAGATCGAACTCTGGATGCTGGGCTTCGTTCAGACATACGACCAATTCAGGGAACTGAGACGGTCAACGCTTGCATCGCATCCGGGGGCGAGATTCGCCAGGGGAGATTCGGTGACTTTGCCCAGCAGTCTCCAAGGCGTCTTGGACACCGTCGCCGCGGCGTTCTCACAGGACGGCTACCGCCGCAAAGGTGAGATGTTCAAAGCGTATGCTTTCGACATGCTTGAAGCGCTGCGGGGCCAGTTCAAAGTGCTGAAGCAAGGCGGGCATTGTGTTTGTGTTGTGGGCAACTCGCTGCATGGTGGAGAGGGTGGCAAGGTGCCGGTGGCCACGGACCTTCTAGTCGCCTTAGCGGCACAGTCTGTCGGCTTCACAATCAATCGCATCTTCGTGGCTAGACACCTTCGCCGTCGGGACCGGGAGAGCAGCCCGTTTCTGCGGGAGAGCATACTGCTCATGGAGAAGCCGGGCTAGGACGGCAAACGGGGGGCCATTTCTATCGGCTGTGCAGGGGAGGTAGCTGAGGTGTCGAGTGCGAGACAGAGCAATAGATCATGGCGCGACGACTTGGTGGAAGCCGTGAACCGACTGTCTTCTGATGTACGCGAGCCCTTCGGTGTTGACCACGCCCTGCGTGTGGAGCACTGCGTTCAGGACATCTTGGAAGAACCGGAACACAAGACCAGCGCGCCAATGGATGAGATCGCTCTGACCGCAGCGGCCTTGCTTCACGAAGCTGGGCTCGTGCATAGGAAACATCATTGGTCAGACGACGGTTTGGAGCATCTCGGTGAGGGTGTTGGCCTATCGAGGGAAATCCTTCACCACAACGAAGCCTTTGAAGGGCACCCCGCCCGCGTTGAGAGGGTCTTGGGTCTCATCGCCCATCATAACGACACGGTGTATGCTTTCCCCTCGAAGCGCCGGGGTGGGGCACCAGCTCGGGCAAAAGGGGAGTCCGCGACTGAGGGGATCCAAACGGAGTTGTCGATCTTGCGTGAGGCGGATGGACGCGTCCACGTCGGGACCGCTGAGATCGCAGCATCCATAAAGACGTGGCAGGACCAGGGGGTGCCGTACTTCGCGGAGCAGGGTCCGCCACTGAACTCGTGGATGTGGCATGAGTCGGTGGCCGCAAACATCCGACTAACGGCGAAACGTGCGGTGGTGGACGCTCAGACTGATGCCAGCCGAGACTACGCCCTTGCGGCGTACGACAGACTGGAAGCCCTTATCGAGGACGCGTGCGAGCGAGATGCCGTGCCATACGAGCAAGAGATCTGTCGTCCGGCGTTCCGAGAGGATTCGGTGGCACGCATGAAGGGTAGCTCGTTCTGGCTGCGAATCGACGTTTTTCGCGGCTGGGACTCACTAGAAGAGGAATTGCGATCCTGCACACTCCGCGACGATGCATCGATTCATCCCTACGAGGCAGCCCGGGTGCGGTCTGAGATCGCTGAGATCAACGAGCTTAGCCCCCTCGCTCTCTATGTACTGGAGAACCGCCTTGACGAGGTCCTCGAATTGCACGACGCACTCATGGTCCAGTATTGCTGCGGGCTATGGGATCTACCAGGGTGGATGCAATTCCGGTACAACGCCCCAGAGCGCCAGGCTATTGCGCCGCCGCTCGTGGAAGAGTATACTGAGGCCAAGGCATTTGCCCATCCAAGACGTGTGGCAGGATTGGTAGACGGGCTGCATAGGTGTAAGGCGGCACGTAGGACGGGAGTACGGCAAATCAGGGTGCTTGTGGCATCGGATGTGCCCTATCCTCTTGTGCCGCTGCCAGCTACGTGGCCCGACGTGCAGGTGGTGCGAAAGCGGAACTATCGGTACAACTCGCTGGAGGAATTCCCAGACATCTCTGAGTTGTCAAAGGTTGAGATAAACGAGGAAAACTTCCGGTATTTCTTCTATCGGGACCTTGGTAAGCTAGGGTCCCTCGGCGAGAGGACTTTCCGTGAGTTCGACGAGATCCGAGCAGGTAAAGCATAGAATCTGTGAGGAGTTGGCGGCAAGGCGTCTGAGCATCAGCCATGACCGGTGGCACCTTGAGCGCGTCTTGGGCTTCGCCGAGCAGCTACAGGCAATCTATGGAGGTGACCTTGAGGTGATCACCGTCGCTGCCCTGTTGCATGACTTGGGCCGCACTGAGCCGAATCTGCATGGACGGGCAAGCGTGAAGAAGTCCGTGGAGGAGGCGGAGCAGATCCTGAGCGTGGTCGAATTGCCTGGCTCTAAGATCGAGGCCATTCTAGTGGCCATCAAAGAGCATGACCAAGCTGACCTAAGGCCGAGCACCTTAGAGGGTAGGATTCTGAAGGACGCAGATTTCCTGGCCGGATTTGGCGCCTGGGGGATCCTCCGCATTGCGATGTGGGCCGCGGAGACAGACCGCGGGGTGCCGCAGATCTTCGATCGTCTGGAAAACCGCATGCCCAAGCGACTTGAGAGCCTGGAGTTCCCTGAGAGTGTCCGGCTGGCTACGCGGGAGATGCTCTTCGCCGACCTATTCCTGTCGCGTCTCAGAGAGCCACCACGCGTAGACGATTGTCGGACTCTGGGCAAGTACGTGATCCTAGAAGGGATCAGCGGCTCGGGCAAGGACACCCAGGCGGAGCTCCTGAGGCCGCGCCTCGAAGAGCTCGGTCACACTGTGATGAAAGTCACTGAGCCGGGAGGCAAGTACAAGTGCGCGCGAGACCACTGGCGTCAACGAGCTAACGATCCTGTAGTTCAGATGTTCCTCCTCCTGGCAGATCGGTATGACCTCATCTGCGATCGTGTGGAACCTGCTCTGGTTCGCGGTGATACCGTTCTGTCGGTACGCAGCTTCCTGAGCACGCTTGTGTATCAGCACCAAGGTCTCTATGAGTCAGCCGCAATCGCATTCATGCATCATTTCGTTCCACCACCGGATTTGGTCATCTTGTACGACTTGGATGTTGACATTGCCTACAAGCGATGCGCCGACAGGGTGAAGGGACAGGTTGACCAGATGGGCGCTCACGAGACGAAAGAGGTGCTCACAGCCCATCGCGTGCTGTACCTGCAGGTTGTTCGGCAGATGAAGACATTGGAGTCAGTGATCATTGACGCGTCGGGGTCAGAAGACTCCATTGCACAGATCACTTGGCTTGAGATCGAGCGTCGCATTCTCTAGCCATACCGGCCCATCTACACTAGAATTAGGATGCGAGTGAGGGCGATCCGGGTCGCTTGTCGTGACCGGATAGGGGGAGGGCAACATGCCACCACAGGACAGTACGCTCCTCGAGAGCATCAGAGGTTTGTCGCCTGGTCTTGGGGATGCGCTACGGACTATTTGGGCTTCGAAGCGAGATGGAGTCCCGATCCGAGTGCCTATGCAAGAACTGCTGAGTCATCTACCGGAAGACTGTGAGTCTAGAGAATCCGTGTTGCGAGGCGCGTTGGCGATACTACGAGCGATGGGAGTGGTACATCTTGAGCGTAGGGCCGTCAGGGCGACATCCCGAAACGCCGGGCTCTTCATCGGGAACCTGAGCAAGTTCTTGCACGCGTCTGTCCCCGCCATCAATGACCCTAGGGATGATCTGGGGGACTACAGCGGGGTCACGTATATCTATGAGAAGGCCCGCAGGCGTACAGACCAAGGGGCGGCAGTCAACCAAGATCCTCTCCATCACCGCCACATCGTGAATGTTGTCATCAAGGGCCGGATGAAGCGGGACTGGCAGCATAAGGATGTGTACCTGCACGAGTACCACAAGGATTGGAAGCAGTATCACTTGATTGGCGCCAGCGAGCGCGAGGGCGCACCTGAGGAATCACTAGAGAATGACAGGCGAATCGCTGAGGAAAGGCTTCAGGACGCCCTGCGTCTCCCACCGAGGCAATACGAGTTCAGTCGGACCATCAACCCTGAGGTCAAGTCGATCAAGCATATCTCCGAAACCACTGGCGCCTACACGGACTACACGTATCGGGTCTTTGTGGTCCAGAAGATAGACGTCAGACTCAGCAGTGCCGTCCACTTGAAGGAGGACCTCGATCACGGGCCGTTCCGATGGTTTACCTGGGAGGAAATCCAGGCGGAGTGTGGTGCTCAGAATGAACCCATAATCTTTAGTACGCCAGAGCTGATGAAAGAGCTGCCGCTCCTGAGTCTGCCACTTGGCGCGGCGCAGGCTGACGACGTTCGTGACCGCTCTGGCATCCTCAAAGAACTGGGGAACCGTTTCACGAGATGGCAGCTGGCTGCAGCGGCCCTTGTGCTCGTCCTCTTCCTACTATTGCAGTTAGTCCCGTGGTTGGTTGCTCAACTTGACATCCCTGACACAGCGCTCATTAGGATAGCGGCCTGGGCGCAGGTAGTGTCTGCCGTGGTCGCCGTCGGTACCGGACTTGGTGTGGTCTTGCGGGCACTGGCGTCCACCTCTTGACGCTGATGGAGCGATCTCATGTGCGCCAACGACTTCCTGGAGCGACAACACAGAGGTCCAGGCTCAACGCAGCACAACGGATCTTCTTCACTCCTGAGTGCTACCCCCGCCGGACCGTTGTTGGGAACGCAACTGCGGCACCTCTACGCGGCTACTGATTGGGGGGTGGTTCTTCGCGACCCAGAAGCACTCCATGCATACGGTTCCACAAGGGGGCTTGAACCGCTTGCTATGTTCCGGGCACTGGCGCTTCCGTATCTCGTACCCATTGAGTCTGAGACAGGCCTCGTAAGGGAGCTTGAAGAGCACGATTCCCTACGCATTCTCTGCGGTTTCAAGGGTCATACCCCAAGCCGTGCAATGTTTTGGCACTTCCGCCACACCCCGCCGGGCTTCTACCCCGACGTGATGCTAAAGGTGCTTGTTTCGCTCTCGCTCGCTGCCGAGAGCCTGGATTTGGCCTTGCCCTGCGTTCGCGCCATTGTAGGTCGCCGAGTTGAGCCTGCCGGCAAACACCTCACCATCCGTCTCAGTCCTTACGGACCCGGCATCGACGTGTGGACCACCCCCAGAGACGGCTTTCTGCTTGTCCTGCAGACTGCCGGCAAACCTGTTGGCGAGCTGTACAGAGAGCTGAAGAGCAGAGAAGCACCGCGAAAAAGGAAAGCACTGTCGGCTCAGCTGGAGCTGCCGGCCGAGGTTGCTGTTGCTGCTGGCGACCGGGAGCTCCTACGATTTGCCATCCACACACCAGATTGGCTAAGGGCTGGCTCCGGGAGGCAGACCCGCAGCATGGACACACTCACCACGGTTGGTCATGCCCGGACCGGTCCGTACGCGGCCTGCAACGTTGTAGTCCTCCGGCGGCATGAAGATGCCCAGCAAGTATTGCTGAGCCGGCGCGTCCACGGGAGTTGGAAAGACGAGTACGTCTTGCCTGGTGGCAAGGCGAAGGACGACGAGTCCCTTGAAGAGTGCGCGAAGCGCGAGCTGCTTGAGGAGACCGCTCTCGAATTGGCAAACAGCAAGCCCATCTCGATTCACCTGGTACGAATGCCGGCACGCCCGCAGGTCTTCTCAGTTGGCGCGGTCGTGACCGAATTCGCAGGAAGCCTGCGTCTGAAGGAGCCGCAGCACAACGAAAACTGGCAGTGGTTCGATCTGGACGACCTGCCCACGCCCTTATCACTGCCTGCTGAGCTGGCGCTGGGTGGATACCTCAAGGTGGGCGCCCAAGATCTTGAGTGGCCCGACGTGGAGATTCAGTGGCGTCGGTCGGGCCATCAGCCGGTCCAGTTGACTCTGGAGAGCCTTCTTGAGTCCCCAAGCTATGGGCTGGCAGACTAGGTATCGAATGCCAGGTTCAGTAATCTTGTGCGTTGCCGCCAGCATGGTGCACGTGCCTGTACATGGGAATGGAGATTTGGTATGATAGGCTCACAGTCCTTGCTCGCAAAGCTGCAGGCTCTCAAGCATGAGCCTCTTGCAGAACAGGTGCGCACCATAGAACTGTTGGCCCAGCAGAACCTGGATCTGTTCGACGAGGTCGAACGTCTTGTTGCTAGTGGGTCCGACGATAGCATCTTCTGCGTGCACGTCTCCGAGGACAGAGAGAAGGTAGTGCTCGCGGCGCTTCTAGCCGTCTTAGCCGCAGACATCGCTACCATACCAGGGGGACCCAGCCGGACACGTCACATGGGACGCCTCAAGGAAATGTGCCGGCTCTTTGACCTGGAGTACGAAGATGTTGTCTCCCTGGCTGCCAACGCCTCTGCTCTCGAAACTGCGCTCGCTGGGCGAGGGCTTCCAGCGAATTCCACAGTCTAGGCGGCCCTTTGTCATACTGACAGTTCGCATCCGGTGAGGTCAGTTGCAGGGCGTCAGTGTGATGTCCTGATCTTGACGCACCGGGGCAAGGGTTGTCAGGTCATGCAGGCACGGTGTCAGTGCCCGTCACAGTTCGTATTCCCGAGTCATACAGCCAGCAGGTCATCCTGTGTAACGGGGACCTCTTTGGCGCTCTATTCATCGAGTCCTCAGCGCCCTCAGTGACTGCGACCGTCGCGGGCTCGCGCTGACAGCTCCAAGGCGGTACCACTGCAGGGCGATACCCCGTCCCCGCTTATCGGGGTTGCGCCTACCCTGTGCAGGAGTAGCTCGGGATTGGCACGGTTACGTCTACGGCAACGACGGCGCCCGTGCCTGAGGCGAAAACCTGGCCGGACCGCCCCGGTGTGTAGTATTCCACGGGGGACCAACGCGAGTGTTGCTCAAGAAGTTTCTAGGAGGATTTGGACAGCATGACGGAACCCAAAGCCACTACTGGATTCGAATTGTATGAGACCTTGAGATACTTTCTGCCGGGAGTTCTCCTGGTTTTTCTATTCGCGTACGTCGCTTTCCCAGACTGTGCACGCAACTTCACTGTCGCTGAGAAACTGGTGGGGGGCCTTCTCATTGGGTTCATAGCGCATTCATTTGGTATGTATAAGTGGGTTCCCGGAACAGGTCGTCTTAGAACGGATTTTCGCACCAAGACGAAGCAATTGCTTGCCGGGGCTGACGACCCGTACATTCGATGGGATGCCGCGTTCCTTGCAATGACAGCCGAGCAACGACAGCAGTCTAGGAAGTACTTCGCCCTGGGTGCCTTCAAGCTGGACGTGACACTCCTGATCATTCTGTTTGTCATATACTACGCTTTATGTTCCCTTTGGTCTATCATATCCACCAGAATCTTGACAGGTGGGCAATTCGTCGTTGTTGCACTTCTACTGATTGTAGTCTACGTTGTCAGAGACGATGGCTTGAACGATTTGCGAAGGGCCTTCAACATCGCGCTGATGAGTCTACTGGAACGCAAGAAGAGCGGCGATCTGAACCGAGTCATAGAGTTGATCGAGGACAAGCAGGCGTTTGTCGCCGGGGAAAGGAAGTTGCTCGATCCCCCATATGTGACTCGCGACTGTGTCTTGCGGCTGCCCAGGTCCATTCGCAAGAGAATTCGGTCCGCTTCCAGGCACGAATGACTGACCAGATATCCCTTGTCGGGCGGTGCCGCTGCCCTAGCGCGACTCCACCCGTTTGACTGTGGCGTACGCGGATTTCTCCGCCGCGATTCCCCAGGGAGGGTGCTGTGCAACACTTCGCTGATGCAGGTATCCCAGGCACGCACCCGCCTGTTATGCCGGGCCGACAAACCAATCGTCTGGCCTGATCCCTCTTGGCTCACTGTCGAGCGGCCACCTAGTCCATCCGACGGGCGCAGTCGCCCGCATCTGAAACGCGATGTCCACCGACAAAGAGGGGTGCGCCGTCCGCGGCGTCACCTATGGGATCGCCGCAGTCGCAGACGGATCCCGGGGGTGGTATAATAGCGGTGGGGTGAGGAAGCCCCGAGCAGGTATTCAGTAGATAGGGAATCACGCATGCAGACCGTACTCGTAGCTATGAGCGGTGGCGTGGACAGCTCCATAGCGGCCGTGTTGCTGCACGAGCAGGGTTACCAGGTCATGGGCGGCATGATGCGCTTGTGGGTCGAGGAGGGCGGGCCCGCCAACCGCTGTTGCTCTCCGCAGGCTATGGACGATGCCAGCCGGGTATGCCAGATGCTGGGCGTGCCGTTCCACATCTTCGATTTCGAGGATGAGTTCAAGCGACACGTCGTGGACTACTTCGTGGCTGAGTATGGTCGCGGGCGGACACCCAACCCCTGCCTGGCCTGTAACCGTGAGATCAAGTTCGGCCTCTTGTTGGAAAGAGCAATGGCGCTGGGTGCCAATTACCTGGCCACAGGACACTACGCCCGCGTAAGGCGAGAAGACGGGCAGTACCAGCTCCTCAAGGGGGTGGATGCTAGCAAGGATCAGTCCTATGTGCTGTATATGCTGGGCCAGGACGAGTTGGCTCATCTTCTCCTGCCCCTGGGGGGCTACACCAAGGAAGAGGTACGGGCGATGGCCTTGGAGAGAGAGCTGACAGCAGCCGACCGGGAGGAGAGTCAAGAGATATGCTTCACTATGGGTGACTACCGCCAATTCCTGAGCATCCAGCCAGGGGTGGTCTTCGAGTCTGGCCCCATCTTGGATGTCGAAGGGAGGGTGATGGGGCGGCACAAGGGACTGCCGGCCTACACTATCGGGCAACGGGAGGGCCTGGGCATCGCCGCGCCGCAAGCTCTCTATGTGCTGGAGATAGACACGAAACGGAACGCTCTCGTCGTGGGGCAACGGTCAGATCTGGCACGAAGGGAGTTGACGGCGAAGGAAGTCACCTTCGTCTCAGGGAGACCGCCGCTCGAACCTGTGCACATCACGGCCAAGATCCGGTACCGGGCTGTGGCGTCTGAGGCGCTCCTGGCCTATGTGGGTGGGGACGCAGCGAAGGTGCGTTTCACGGAGCCGCAGCCGGCCATCACGCCGGGGCAGGGCGTGGTCTGCTATGAAGAGGATGTCGTGCTGGGTGGCGGTATCATTGACGAAGTTGGGTAGCCATGGGATTTCTATTTTCACCTTCGCTGATATTCTCTGTACTGCTAGCCAGCCTATATGGGGCCGTGTTTCACTTCATATGGGGTAAGAACTGGCGGGACTTGGGCGTCTACTGGGTGGTTGCGGTGGTGGGCTTCGGACTGGGCCAGATCCTGTTCGATCTGCTGGGCTTGTCACTGTACATGATTGGCCACGTGCGCATAGTTGAGGCCACTGTTGTCTCCTGGTGTTGTCTGTTCTTTGCCAAGTGGCTGAACGTCTGATATAATAGATGTCGTGCCTCGGCATTGTGTGCCCCAGGGAGGTGATCAATGTTAACCGTTGTAGTAATTCGGGATATAGCTATCATCGTGCTCGCCGTTGAATCGTTGGTTGTGGGCGCGCTCCTCATCATTCTGATCTTGCAGATCAGGAGTCTGACCCAGATGTTGGAGGAGGAGGTCCAACCTATCCTGGAATCCACCAGGGAAACGGTCAGCACCGTGCGGGGAACGTCCGTTTTCATCAGTGATACGTTTGTAAGGCCGGTCATCAGTGTGGCCGGTTATGCTTCGGCAGCCAACCGAGTCATCGGAGTGCTGGCGAGAAGGAGACGGCGCGAGGGTGGATAACCGAGGGTCTGAGCGTCGGCCCCTGCGCACGGCGAACAGTCTGGTCTGAGACATAGTCTGAAGGGAGAAGAACAATGGATGACGTGAAGAGTCTGGTAGGTTTCATGGTTGGGTTCGTCTTTGGTAGCCTCATGGGAGTAGTTGTGGGCCTCTTGTTGGCTCCGCAGTCGGGCGAGGAGACCAGAGACCAGCTAAGACTGAAGGGCATTGAGCTGAAGACTAGGGCTGAGGAACTGAGTGATGAGGGGAGGGCCCGCTTTGAGGAGGCTGTTGAGGAAGGAAAGTCAGCTGCCTCAAAGAAGAAAGAGGAGCTGACGAAGAGGCTCGAGGACGAGAAGGAATCAAGCACGCCCAAGGCCAAGAAGGCCAAGGCTTAGCAGCGATTCTGAATTGTCAAACCGAGCACAAGGGAAGAGGCGCGACCTCGTGCTTTTTCTTCGCACGTTGGCTCTAGCATCCGCGCCGAATCGTTTTGAGTGCTCGTGGGAGGAGTGGCAGCAGGTCGCCGGCTACGGTTCCAGCGTTCCCCAAAGCTTCCGTTGCCATCTCTCCTGCGGCTCCATGTATGTACACTCCAGCTCCGGCCGCGTCGTACGGGGATAGTCCCTGTGCCAGAAAACCCACGATGGAGCCAGCTAGCACGTCACCGGTGCCGGCGGTGGCCAGACCTGGGTTTGCGAAGGGGCTGATAGCGACGCGACCGTCCGGGGCGGCGATGACCGTATGTGGGCCCTTGAGGACTACGGTTTGCCCCCATTCCTGAGCGGCTTCCTGGGCTGAGGCTACGCGATCGTCTTCCACCTCTTGGATGGAGCAGCTCCTGAGCCGTGACATCTCACCCGGATGGGGGGTCAAGACCGCCTGACCACGCAGGGATTCCCACCAGCCCGGAGCGCGAGCAAGGGCGTTCAAGCCATCGGCGTCTATCACCACTGTCGGTAGCTCTTTTGTCTTGCCCTCGTCTGCGTGGCTGCCCCGCTTGGTATGAAGAAACCCTATCTGTCGCCTCGCATCTTCCACCTCCACGTCCAAGAGACGATGCACGAACTGGACGGTCGCGTCTTCACTCCCCAGCCCCGGGCCCACAAGCAGAGCGTCATACTCGGGGTATCTCTCCTCCAACAGCTTGATCGCCTCGGGCACAAGAGCCCCCAGGTCGTGAGGCAGTATCAGGAAGGTGACTTCAACCAGCTTGGAAGCCAGGATCGGATGGAGGCTTTGAGCTAGGCACAGGGTCACGAGACCCGTGCCGACACGGGTGGCCGCTGCGCTGGCCAGATAAGCGGCTCCCGTGTAGTTGGGGGAGCCAGCAACGATGAGAGCCTTGCCGAATGTCCCCTTGTGCGCCGACCGGGGACGGAGAGGTAGCAGCCCTCGCACCAACTCTCGGTCTATCAGTTCGACTGTGAGATGAGCGGTCAAGGCGGGGGGAATGCCTATTTCGGACACCACCAGTTGGCCGAGATAGTCTGCGGCGGGAAAGGAGTAGAAACCTCGCTTGGGAAGTGCCAAGGTGATCGTCAGGTCAGCGGGCACGGTGGCTGGATCCATGGCGCCAGTGTCGCAGTCCAGACCGGAGGGGACGTCGACGGCCACGACCGACGGAGCGGTACCTTCGCTCCGGTCGATGTCGTTGCGCAGTAGATTCAAGATGTCTTTCAGTCGGCCACCAATCGGTCGCGATACTCCTGTTCCCAACAAGGCGTCGACTACTATGTCTGCGTCGGCGATCGAGCGCCTCAGATCAGCCAGATTCGCATCATCATCTAAGCGTAGGCAGGCGATGTTCCTCTCCTGAGTCAGACGGAAGTTCTCGTTCCCGACGCGCTTACGCTTCCAGATGTAGAGTTGTACCTCAGCCCCGTCATCGTGGAGATGACGCGCGACAACCAGTCCGTCGCCGCCGTTGTTCCCAGGCCCGATCAGCACGAGTACTCTCTTGCCTTCAGCTCCGAGATGCTTTGCTATCTCGCGCGCCACGGCCGTGCCCGCATTCTCCATCATGGTCGCATAGCTCAAGCCCTGGGCGTCGGCTTTCTTCTCTATCTCTCTCATCTGTTCAGTGGTGGCGATCTTCATCGCAGATCCTTCCCGCTGGAGTCACCTCAGTCCAGATGCTATTGTATCACCGTGCTTCCTCGATGCCAAACAGTACCTTTTGACTATTGACACGGGAGCTTTAAGTCCAATATAATTTAGCTATGTTGCTTGTAGCATAACAGCTTCCTGCTAGGCCCCGATCGATGAGGGCGCGGCAGCTCTTCGTGCGTGGTTGAGGGCTGACTTTCAACTACTTCGACCGGGAACGTCGGTTCGTGGTGCGTGGGCTGCGGGCATGGAGCAAACCCAAGGGGAGTGTGATCGCGGCTAGCTGCGTGACGCCGCTGGGATCGCAACGGGTTGTGAGCAGATTGTGAGGGGGTTCGGTGTCTGCTGAAAGTGAGCTGCCGACGATAATGACTGTTCGAGAGGTGGCTGGGTATCTCAGGATGCACGAGATGACCATCTACCGTATGGCCAGGCAAGGTGACATACCCGCTTACAAGGTCGGGAATCGGTGGCGTTTCAATAGAACGCGCCTAGAGGACTGGCTGAGGGAGCATGAGGTTGGGCACCCCGAGGCGTGATCGTCCTTCTCGGGGGCTCATCTTGGAGGTGGCCGTGGACCGGAGATGGGAAGGCGCTCGGTGAAGCTCAAGATCTCCCTGGGACAGATGGATGTAGTCCTCGGACAGCCACGTGAGAATGTGAGCAAGGTGCGCGAGATGACCGCTGAGGCCCGACGAAGGGGCTCGGCGGTAGTTGTCTTTCCCGAACTTTGGTCCACCGGCTATGACCTGGAGCGTGTCGAAGAGTACGCTACGAGGACCGACGAGGGAGTTTTCGCCGAGGTGGCCGAACTGGCGAGGGAGCATTCCATTCATATCATCGGCTCGTTGCTTGCCGCCAAGGACAGCGGGTACAGCAATACAGCGGTGGTTTTCTCCCCCGAGGGCCAGCTTGTGGCCGAGTACGACAAAGTTCACCTCTTCAGAGACATGGAGGAGGACAAGTACCTCGTGCACGGTCGGAAGGCCTCCGTTTTCGACCTGGCCTGGGGCAAGAGCGCTCTGGCAATCTGCTATGACCTGCGTTTCCCCGAGCTTTTCAGAAGATACGCGCTGGACGGTGCGGGCATCGTATTCCTCACCGCCGAGTGGCCCTACCCACGGCTCATGCACTGGCAGACGCTGCTCAGGGCAAGGGCGATAGAGAATCAGTTCTTCATGGTGGCGTGTAACCGTGTGGGTGAGTCTGGCGATTGGAGTTTCTTCGGTCACTCCGCCATATATGGTCCTTCTGGTGAGTTGATGGTCGGCGCAGGAGAGGAAGAGACGCTGGTAACGGCGGTCATAGACCTTGAAGCTATTGATGAGGTGAGGAAGGGTCTCACGGTGTTGAAGGACAGACATCGGGACGTATACTAGTGGCGGTGTTGCGCCGACTGGTGGTGACGTAGGCAATAGGGTAGGCAACACGTGGATGATTGGTTTGAGGTCGTGACAGTGGCTCAAGATGTACACGCGATTCTTGAGCCTCGCCATTTTGAGCAAGTGATCTCCTATATGATCGTGGGAGAAGAAGCTGCCGTCCTACTGGACACGGGAATGGGCATCGGCAACATCCGTGCCCTGGCGGAGGAGATGACCGACAAACCTATCACCGTGGTGAACTCCCACTACCACTGGGATCACATAGGTGACAACCATCGCTTTGGCCGTATTGCGATACATGCTGCCGAGGCCCATCTGCTAGAACGGGAGGCGCCAGAGGAGTTACTGCAAGAGGCCATGCGTCCGGAGAATTTGTGGGGTCCAGCGCCCCCAGACTTCGATCCCACGAGCTATCGCATCACACCTTCGGAAGCCGAGCAGATGCTGGAGGAGGGGGATGTGTTGCGGTTGGGAGGGCGCCGCCTGCTCGTGCTCCATACCCCGGGTCACTCGCCGGGCAGCATTTGTCTATTGAGTGAGGAGGAGGGGGTCCTGTTCACGGGAGACACCGTCTACGGGGGTCCTCTGTACGTCCAGTTTGAAGATTCCGACCTTCTCACTTATCATGACAGCATGAAGCGGCTCGCCGACCTGGCTCCTCACTTGCGGCTGGTCTTGCCGGCCCACAACCGTACGCCTCTGGAGCCGGAGATCCTGGTGGAGATGGCCGAGGGGTTCTCGCGCATAGTGGCGGGTGAGGCCCGGTACCGAAGAGTGGAGTCTCCATGGGGCCTACTGCGAAGATATGAGTTTGAGCGCTTCTCGGTGCTTCTGCCAGCTGCGTGAGGCGTGGGGACTGGCACGGTCAGGGAGCACGTCTGAGGGGGGCTGGAGGGCAGTCCGCCTGAGAACCTGGGGTAGCAAACCAGTCAAAGGAGAGAAAGATGTCGGACAATCAGGAGTACAAGGTCGAGTTGAGAGTGATCGAGCAAAAGGGAACCTGTGGCTTCGGCCACAAGGTGGGAGATTCCATCGTCTTCGACGGGCGCACCGTCGACGGTGCAATCTGCTTCAGCGCACTATATAGCGTCATACCCAAGGTGTATGCCATGAGGTATGGGGTCGAGTTCCCCTGGCTGGAGGACAAGGATGTGGCCACCCATGCCTGTCCCGATGCGTATAATCCCGTGGTCTTCGAAGTGAGGAGGGTGAGGGAGTAGGGTCAGGACGCGGGATAGATCTCAAGCATCTCCGCTAGCTCGTACAGAGCGAGATCCACCTCCCTTGTACCTCTGACGACCTTCTCCAGATCGGTGGCGACTACCTTTGAGCCGATGAGACCCAGCATCTTGCCATAGTTGCCCTGCACGAGTTCTCCAACCGCTGCCGCTCCCAGGCGGGTTCCAAGGAGCCGATCGAACGCTGTGGGGGCACCACCACGTTGGATGTAGCCCAGGATGCTTACCCGCACCGCGAAACCCAGTTCCTTCTCTCGGCCCTTGAGATATTGATCGATCGTGTGGCAATCGGGATCCGCTCCCTCGGCGATGACGATGATGAAGTGAGCCTTGCCTTTGCCATGAGCTTCTTTCATCAACTCCAGGATCTCTTCACAGCTGGCAGGTACCTCAGGGATGACTATCGCCTCGGCGGCACTCGCCATGCCGACCATAAGGGCCAGGTAGCCTGAGTTGCGCCCCATTGTTTCCACCAGGAAGGCCCGTCGGTGGGACGTTGCGGTATCCTTGATCTTGTCTATGGCTGTCAAGGCCGTGTTCATCGCCGTGTCCACGCCGAGAGCCATGTCGGTGAAGGGAACATCATTGTCGATGGACGCTGGCACACCAGCGACGGGGACACCATCCTGGTGCAGGCGCAGAGCGCCCTTCAGGGAACCATCCCCCCCGATGACCACCAGCAGATCCACATGGTGTTTCTTTAGGTTGTCCAACGCTTGCCGCTGTCCCTCGGCGGTCTTGAACTTGTCCGTGCGAGCGGTGTTTAGAACGGTGCCTCCCTTGTGGGCGATGCCGCCTACAAAGCGACCGTCCAGGGGCTCCACGTCTCCTTCCATGAGGCCAGCATAGCCACGGCGTACGCCTGTGACCTCCAAGTCGTGGGCGAGGGCCGTCCTCACAACGGCTCTGATACACGCGTTCGTCCCTGGGGCGTCCCCTCCGCTGGTCAGTACCGCTAGTCGTCTCATCGTTTTTGTCTCCAGTGATTCTGGGCCAAGACCTACTCCAGGCTGGCACGGGAGCCTACACAAGTCCAGGACCCTGTTTTCTCTCCAGTCTAAGGCACCCTTCCCCCAGCAAGTCGGTGATGGCCTCCTCCAGAGCCGAGGAGTACCTTGTGGTGTCATTGGGGAAGATCAACTGCACCAATCCTCCATCGCGAGGCACGTACAGGCTGAAAAGGTCCTCTCCAGCATGGCTTGTGAGGAGTGCGTGAGCCTCGCTGAGCAGCTTGACATCCTGCTCGCGGTCTCCGCTGAGAGGGATGTCGATGTGCAAGTGATGGCGGACTGCAGGTCTTCGGTCTTCCTCTTCTCCAACCGCATCTTTCGTCCAGGACTCGTAGTCCACGGCCGATTCGCAGATCACCTTGGCGATATCTTGCCTGACCTGGACTTTGCCTCTGACCAGAAGTATCCTGTCGGGTTGCCAGAGCCGCCGAGTCTTCTCATAGGCGTTGGGGAAGACCACTACTTCGATGCTGCCCCGCAGGTCCTCCAGCTCGGCGAAGGCCATGAGATTACCATTCTTGGTGGTGACCCGACGCACTCGAGACACCATGCCGGCGATGATCACCGTCTGTCCATGCAGGGTGCTGTCTATTTCGCCGCAAAAGGCCGAGGTATCCTTTTCCAGCCTGGGAGCTATTTGCTGAAGCGGGTGCTCCGACACGTAGAGACCGAGTAGTTCCTTTTCCCAGGTCAACTGCTTACGTCGGGGCACGTCTGTGTCACTGTCGAAGTGCAAGGATAGACCCGGGGTGGCCAGTCCTTCAAAGAGACTCATCTGTCCGATCTCCTGGGCATGGTGAGCTTGCTGGCTCATGGCCATCATGGTGTCTATCGCCTCCAACAGCTGCCCCCTCGGTCCGAAGTCGTCCAGGGCACCACAGCGAATCAGACTTTCAAGGGCGCGACGATTTACCTTCCGGCAGTCGACACGGTGACAGAAGTCATTGACATCGCGGAAAGGGCGGTCCCCGCGGCCTTCTAGAACGGACTGGATGGGTCCCTCGCCCGCGTTCTTCACCGCTCCCAAACCAAAGGCTATGCCTCGCGCCGCTGCGCCGTCCTCAGCATTCTTCTCGGCATCTCGAGGCTGTTCCCTGATGGTGAAGTGCAAGTCGCCATAATTGACATTCGGTGGCCAGACTGGGATCCCCATGCGGCGGCAATCGGTCACCTCCAGGGCCACCTTGTCGCTGTTGTCCTTGTCAACGGTGAGCAGGGCGGCCATGTACTCCAATGGATAGTGGGCTTTGAGATAGGCGGTCTGACAAGTGATGACGGCGTATGCTGCGGCGTGGGCCTTGTTGAAGCCGTAGCGGGCAAAGTACTCGATCATCTTGAAGATCTCTGTGGCGGTCTCCTGTGCCATTTCTCGTTGAATCGCCCCATGAATGAACTTCTCGCGCTGTGCTTCCAGTTCTTCGGCTTTCTTCTTACCGATGGCATGACGGAACATGTCGGCGTCACTGGTGCTGAAGCCAGCTAACTCGCGAGCTATGCGGATGATCTGCTCCTGATAGACGATTACACCGTAGGTTTCCTCAAGGATCGGAGCCAACTCCGGCACCAGATAGGTGATGGGTAGTTCCCCGTGCTTTCTCTTGATGAACTCGGAGATGTACTCCATCGGGCCTGGGCGGTAGAGAGCAATGGTGGCCATCACATCGGCGAAGCAGCTCGGTCGTAGCTCGCGCAGGACACGACGCATCCCAGGGCTCTCCACCTGGAAGATGCCGGTGACTTCACCCGACGACAATAGGCGATAGAGCTTCGGATCCTCTAGATCCAGGTCCTCAAGAGAGAGTTCGACTCCCTGGGTCTCCGTGATGAGATCCAGGGTCCGCTGGATGACGGTCAGCGTTGACAACCCCAGGAAGTCCATCTTCAAGAGGCCGATGCGCTCCAGATCTCCCATGGCGTACTGGGTTAATACTCCTTCGCCCTTGATCGCCCTTTGCAATGGCACATATTCGGTGAGAGGTTCATCGGTGATGACTACCCCTGCGGCGTGGGTGGAGGCGTGCCGGACCACTCCTTCTAGACTCCTGGCCGCTTGTATGAGGTCACGGGTGTAGTCCTGTTCTTGATAAAGCTCTTGCAGCTCAGTTACGGTCTCCAAGGCCCCGTCAATGGATGAGCCGAACGGGATCAGCTTGGCGGTTCTATCCACTTCACCGGGAGGGAGATCCAATGCTCGGCCGGCGTCACGGATGGCGGCCCGGGCAGCCATGGTGCCGAAGGTGATGATCTGGGCCACATGGTCTTTGCCATACTTCCCCACTGCGTACTGGATTACTTCGGCCCGACGGTCCTCAGGGAAGTCCATGTCTATGTCCGGCATCGTGCGACGGCCGGGATTCAGGAAGCGCTCGAAGAACAGACCATGCTTCAAGGGGTCCAGATCGGTGATGCCCAGGGCATAGGAGACGATGCTACCTGCCGCCGATCCTCTTCCGGGTCCCACCAGGATATCCCTGCTCTTGGAGAAGCGAATCAGGTCCCACACGATAAGGAAATAGGCCGCGAAGCCCATCTCGCCTACCAGGTCAAGCTCGTGGTGAAGTCTCTCCTCGATCTCAGGGGTCACGTGCGGATATCGGCTCCTGAGCCCCTCTTCGCAGAGATGGGTGAGATAACTCTCCGTAGTGAAGCCCTCTGGGATATCGAAAGCAGGCAGGTGCAGGGCGTTGAGATCCAGATCCAGGCTGCACCGCTCGGCGATTCTCAGAGTGTTGCTCAGGGCCTGTGGGACTTCGGGGAAGAGGGCTGCCATCTCCTCTGGACTTCTCAAGTGGTAGCCCTCTCCACTCATCGTCATGCGCTTGGGATCGTTGACGGTGGTGTTGGTTTGGATGCAGAGGAGTAGCTCTTGCGCCTGGGCATCCTCTTCGTGGACGTAGTGGACATCGTTGGTGGCTACTAGGGGGATGTCCAGTTCGCGTGAGATGCCGACCAACTCCTTGTTGATGCCAGAGAGTTCGGGGATGTTGTGATCCTGCAATTCCAGATAGAACCTTTCGGGGCCGAAGAGGTCCCGGAACCAGGCCGCCGTCCTTAGTGCCGCCTCCTGATGGTTGAGGGAGATCAACGAAGGAATCTCTCCACGGGCGCATGCCGACAATGCTATCAGACCGGCGCTGTGCTGAGCGAGCAGTTGCTTGTCTATACGGGGTTTGTAGTAGAAGCCCTCCAAATGGCTCTTGGTCGTGAGTTGAAGCAAGTTCTGGTAGCCTGTGTTGTTCTCCGCGAGCAGGACCAGATGGTATGGTCTGGAGTCTCGCTGGGGAATGCGGCTGCACATGCCGCGCGGCGACATGTACATCTCGCAGCCGATGATGGGCTTGATCCCCTGCATCATCGCTTGCTGGTAGAATTCCAGAGCCGCGTACATCACGCCGTGATCGGTGATGGCCAGGGAATCCATGCCCAGTTCCTTCGCGCGCTGGACGAGGTCCTTGATGCGGCTCAGGCCGTCGAGGAGGGAGTATTCGCTGTGGACGTGAAGGTGAACGAAGTTGGCCATTGTCCGAGCCCTGCCGCGGTACTGCGCCGTCACAATCTCTAATAGCTATTATAGCACAAAACCTTGGCTGGGAAACGCCGGTTTGGTTCCCGCCACCAAGTTTTAAGCTTCCCTTGCAGAGCACCACGTCCTTGTTGGTGTCAGCCGCGTCATGGTATCATGGGACGGCGCTCTTGCTTCAGGGTCGGGTGAAGAGATGCGGCGTGTGTCTTGCACTTACATCGCCACGCTGATCATCTGCCTGCTGCCGTCGGCGGCACCTTCCCCACTGGTCGAGCCGTCTCTCAGGCCGTCTCCGTCACCGGTGCCCACGGCCGAGCGCTCTGTAGCGCCTCAGCGCCACGATGAGGTGGTCGCGCGGGAGACGACCATCTCCATCCTTTCCAGCCTCTACGAACCCTATCTGCGCGAGGGTTTCGACGCTGAGCACGGTGTTCCCTACCTGTGGCTGGATCGCGCAGGCTACGGTGAGCCCGCTCCGGAGGACGTGGTGCTGCGACCCTTCAGGGCGGTGATTCTGGAGAACAGGTACCTTCAACTGACGATCCTGCCGGGACTTGGAGGCCGCATCTATGAGTGCATCTTCAAACCGACGGGGCAGAACGTCTTCTACCACAATCAGGTCTTGATGCCCACGCATTGGGGGCCTCTCTCGCGGGAGCAGAACTGATGGCTGGCAGCAGGGGGGATGGAGTGGCTCTTCGATGTCTCCCGATACGGAGTTCATCTATCCCGCCCAGGAGATCATCATAGACAGTGCTGGGCCCAACTCCGAGCTGCCCGGAGCGAGGGTGAGAATCAGCTGGCCGACATTCGAGGGCAGGGATATGGTTTGGTATGGGAACTGGACTGATTGGCTGGGCTTCTTCATTCCGCAGGCGACTGAGGGCTTCGTGGGAGCCTACAACCACGAGACGGAGTTAGGCATGGCCCGGATCTTCCCCTGGGAGGAAGTACCTGGGGTCAAGCTGTTCGCCTGGGGCATGGAATCGCCATACACCTCTGAGTACGCTGTGGATGGGAGCGAGTACTTCGAGATGTGGGTTGGGCCCAACCGGAGCTTCTGGTCCGAGGACGATAACACCTTAGGGCCCGGAGAGAGCAAGGCGTGGACTGAATACTGGTATCCCTTCTCCAGCGTAGACGGGCTGGATTCCGCCAACCGTGATGCGGCTCTGAGCGTTCAAGCCTGCGAAGGGTCGCTCCATCTGGGTGTGGGCACCACTTCGTATCAGGAAGGTACGGTGATTCTGGTCGTGGGCGGGCAGGAACTGTATCGTCGGGGAGTGGCAGTCGGCCCGGAGAGTCCCCATATGCACCAACTGCCACTACCGTCGGACATCCCCCAGGAAGCGACAGTGTCTATTGTCTTTGAGGACCCTGGCGGTCTAGTCATAGCACAACACGAAGCGGAGATACCTCTTCAGTAGCAGCGGGCCTGGCGCCAGAGGCCGCGAACTTGCTGCTCTCTCGCTAGCTAGTCTTCGTCCTTGATCACCAGGCTGAGAGTGAAACTGACGAGGCCTATGATCAGGGCTCCCCAGAAAGCGGGCCAGAAGCCGCCCTCTATCCCGAACCCTATCTCTAGCCGGCCCGCGACCCAACCAGCAAAGCACAGCATCAGGGCGTTGACCACAAAGATGAAGAGACCTAAGGTGAGGTTGATGCTGGCTACTTGTGGGGTAGAGGTCAAGACTACTCCACGTAGACCTCTACCCTCTCGCCATCTTCCTCGTCTTCCACATCAACGATCTTGCCCTGCGCCCCTTCCTTGATGGCCTGCACGATGCCTTCGATGTCCAGATCTGCAGGTGCACCGAACTTGGCACCTATCTTGGCGCCGAGGTCCAGCAAGTTCAGAGGCAGACTGATGTTCACCTTCTGCTTGCCGGTGTTGAGGTCCGTGACTCGCACGCGGAACCAGCGGGGCGAGCCTTCCCGACGGCCTTCGCCCGTTGACGGCTCTTCCAGGGCATCGAGTAGCTTGGCGCCCTCCTCGGCCGTGATCTGACCTCCTTCTATCATCCTCAAGATCTGTATTCTCTCCTCATCACTTGCCATTTAGTTGCCTCCGAAAGCCTATTGTAAACGTAGAGTCAGTAGATCCAGCGTCTCCACTTCCACGAATCCGTATTTCGCAAAGACCTCCACAACCCCCTCATAGGAAGGCTGGATCCTCGCTGACAGCGGTCTTGATGGATAAGCATTGAGGGTGGAGAGAGTTCTGGTGAGCAAGATCTCCTCCACCTCTCCTCGATGGTCAGGATGAACCATCATCGTCAGCGAATGGGGAGCAAGAGCACCCCCCGCGCGAAGCTTCGCGAGACCCAAGAACCTATCGCCTTTCAGGGCCGCCCAGCGATAGACGGCCTGCCCTTTGAGCAGATCACCCAGCCCAGAGACCAAACGCTGAGGGAAGCTTGAGCGATAGTCCTTTTCCTCCACTGAGAGGATCTCCCTGGCTTCAGGCGAGATGGTGTCGAGGGCTAGCTGATAGACCTTTCTCCACTCATCGGCTTGCAGCGCCCTTATCCGATACTCCCCTGCCGGCACGCGGTTCACTCCTGGCACCGTCGAGAGTCTCATTCTGCTCACTGAGTCGACCTTGGTGAAGCCCAGCTTCCTGTAGAGCCCCTGCGCCGTGACGTTCTTGGCTCTCACTTCCAGGCTCACCCTTTGGGCACCTTTCGTTCTCGCCAACTCCAGACCTTCGGTCACCAGCCGGAAGGCGATATCCTGTCTCCGATAGTCGGGATGAACGGCTAGATTGCTGATGAACCATCCCATCCGGCCCTTGTATCGCGTGTGGACTGTGATGTTGCCGACGATGCGACCTTCTGCCAGCCACACGTATCCGCCAAAGGTGCTTGCCAGAGGAGATTTCGTCTTGCTGAGCAGCCAGAGCACAGGCCCCAGCAGCCAGGACAGGGTTCTCATCTCGTTCAGCATCTTTCTGCTGCCCGGCTCAAGATCCTCGCCGAAGGATAGCTCTATCAGCTTTGTGATCGGCTTGATGTCCCGCAGAGGGTTGAAGGGCCGCAGTCCGCTGAACTCGCTCTTTCCGTTGACGGCACTGGCCAACACTTGCTATGCCTCCACTGCCTGCTCTGACGCTGCTTGCATCTCTAGGGGCAACGGCCCCGGGGGCGTGGTCTCGGGTTCCTTCATCATGATCAGGGCGGGTATGACGGCCAACGTGGTGATGATTCCGGAGGCCACGAAAATGGTACGCATGCCGAAGGCATCAGCCAGGAAGGCCGCGCCACTCATGGAGATCAGATAGCTCAGGGTCATGGATGTATCGACGACGCTGCCCACCCTGCCAAGCTTGTCGTCAGGTACAGTCACCTGCATTAGAGTACTCAGGGCGGCGTTGAGCGGAGCCAAAGCAAGTCCTGCGAAGAATAGGGCAATCAGGATAAAGGCGAACTGACTGACGAGCCCGCAGGCGGCGACGGAAACACCCAGCAGGGCGATGGTCCAAGCGACTATCCGGGTCAGGCGGAAACGCGAGGCCATATTGCCGATGAGCACGCTTCCCACCAGCATGCCCACCCCCTGGGCAGTTTGGACGAAGCCCAACCCCTCTGGCCCGGCCCCGAACTCTCCTTGGAGGTAGGGAACGAATAGAACCTCTATGGCTCCCACTCCCAGCAGAGCCACCAGGAGGGTGACGATGATCCCCGACACGGTGCCGTTGTGCAACATGTACGAGAAGCCCTCCGTAAATCGCTGCCACATCATCTTGATGCCTATCCGCTCCTGGTCCATCGTCTCGCCGCGGGTGGTTATGGTCATGATGGCGATGGCTGAAGCTAGATAGGTGACGGAATCTACCATGAAGGCCACCGAGGTGCCCAGCCAGGCGATGAGAAAGCCGGCCAAAGCGGGGCCGATGAGCATCGCTGCCACGCGGCTGGTCTGGGACAGCGCGTTAGCGGAGAGGAGCTTCGCCTCGCCTTCGACGATGCGGGGGATCATGGCCGTCTTTGCTGGCCAGAAGAAGACGCTCACCGTGGAGACCAAGAAGCCCACGATGTAGAAGATGTACACTTGGTCGGCACTGCGCACTGTAAGGAAGGCCAGCACCAGCACGGCTCGCAGTAAGTCGGAGAGAATCATGATCTTCTTCCGGTCCACGCGATCGACGATCACCCCGGCCAGGAAGCTGAAGAGCAGTTGGGGGAGCGTGAGGGAGATCATCATCAGGCCCATAGACGCCGTCGAGCCCGTCAGTTGGTTGACGGTGATCAGCAGGGCCAGAAAGGTGAAGCTATCCCCGGTCTGAGAGATGACCTGTCCCAACCACAAGCCCAGAAAGTCACGATTGCGCAATACGTCGACGAAGGAAGCCCTTTGCTGCTGGCCCGCTTCCATTTATCTTTCCATACCTTTCAGAAGTTCTGCAGCTTCGTCGGCGGATACCTCGCCGGCCTGAAGCTGTTCCAGGATAGCCCTACGCTTCTCCGCGCTGACGGTTGCCTCTGCCGCTACTTCATAGCCCAGGGCGCGGATGACGTCGTTGAGACGGTTGCGCACGGTGGGGTAGGAGATCCCAAGTTCCTCCTCCACCCTGGTGATCTTACCTTCGCACTTGATGAAGGTCTCCACAAAATGAAGCTGCTCCGGCGTCAGACGGTAGAACTTACCTAGGTTGAAGTGGCCCTCTATCGCCGAGTCGCAGTTGCGGCAATGAAGCCTGGTGACCGTCAGTTCGTCTCCGCAGACTGGGCATCTTCCGATGAGTTGATGCATGATTAGTCTCCTTTCCTGGGTAGGTTGATCTACCTGGTAGGTGCAACGTGGCGACAGCCCGAGGCGAGCAAGTGTTGCTTGTGCGCCTGCTGACGCTGTTGTGACAGCCGATGCTCGTACAGGTGCTTCGCTAGTGGGAGTTGTCCGCGGTGGACTTCCTCTTGCCGCACCTCCAACCTAATCCTATACCCTACCCACGTCAGTTCCATTTAGCCCTCCTTGAGTTTCTTAATCTCGACGTTGAATATTATAACATGAAAACTTCACTTTGTCAAGTATTAGGTGTCGATTTGTGGCTGAAAGATAAGAAACTTTAAGGTTGGGCTTGAATATCATCGCCAAGACAGAAGGGGAGAGCATGTGCTCTCCCCCAAAACGAGGTCCTATGAGCTCTCTGAACCGGGATGGGTCAAGCTACTCCAGGCCTATGATCCACACACACAGCCCTGCTAGGAGAGTCGTGACCACCACCAGGGCCAGTATCTGGCCGGGCAGAAGACCCACGTGGCGGACCGCAATCAGCAGCATGATGACCATGCCTAGCGCCAGAGCGATCCACGCCGCCAAGTTGGGATGCTGACTCACGAATTGCTTAACCTGTGCCATTTTCCTCTAGCCTCCCCTTCCTCACCACTTCGCCGCTTCTTCAGCTTCGTGCTTGAACGGGCGCCATGACCCGCTTCTCTCGTAGTTTCTTGGTCAGCACTATGTCGTCGGGCGACTTGTGCTCCTCAGCCACCTCGCGCCAGGCTTTGATCATCTCTCCCACGTCCTTCCGTTCATAACCCAGTTCTCGATAGAACTTGATGGCTCTCCAAGACGAGCCGCTATCCACCAGCAGCAAGGCAACCTCGCAGGACAAGGCCTTGGCCTCCTCTTGTACGCGCCGCAGCAGAGGAGTGCCCACCCGCCGCCGCTGGACAGGGGGATAGACATAGAAATCCCTGAGACAGGCCACGAAATTGGTGGCCTGCCAACCCACGACGCCCATGACCTTGCCGGTGGCCGAGACCCAATATCCCCATTCGAACAGCCTTTGCAGCACGTCGGTTCGATCCAAGGTCACCCGGCCCTGGCTGCCCTTGCCTATGATCTCGGCGATGATGTCCAGGTCATCCCGTGACGCGCGACGCACAGCTAGTCCTGGGAGCACTCGCGCCTCCGAATCTTGTTCCACTCTCTCCTGACCTGCTCCCAGGTCTGCGGGGGTGTTCCCGAGTTATCGATCACCACATCGGCCAATTGCGCCTGCTTCTCCTCCGTCATTTGAGCCTTCAACCGTTCCCGCACTTCCTCTTCGCTGACGCCCCTCGTCTCCAGCAGCCGCCGTAACCGCTCTTCAGCGGGGCAGGTTACCAGCCACAGTGCGCTGAGTTCGGGATAGATCCCGCTTTCGATGATCTTGACGGCCTCCACCACGATCACTTGCTCGTCGGCCTTCTGGATGATCTCCCTGAACCGTTCATCCACGGCTGGGTGAACGATATTCTCGAGTCGCTCCAGAGCCTCACGGTCATCAAAGACCAAGGATCCCAGCCTCTTGCGATCAATGACGCCGTCGGGGGTCAGGACTTCGTCACCGAAGGCGTCGACTATGGCCTGCCAGACGGACGTTCCCTTTCTCATTACCTCATGGGCCAAGTTGTCGGCATCTATGGCCTTGGCCCCCAGTTGCTCAAGCATCCTCAGCACGGTGCTCTTGCCACTGCCGATGTTCCCCGTCAGCCCGATGACGTACTTCATCGCGGCTCGATTATACCATACTCCACCCGAGCTATCAATTGGCAGATTCGGGTGGATACGCTATAATTGCGTATCATCGGGGGCGCGTTCAGGAATGGCCACAAACCGAGGGGTGTGGGCGCTATCGGGTATGGTTTGTATATTGAGTTGGCTGGGACTGGGCTACGTTGTCTACGCTACCGATCCCAGCCAAGCGGTCAACCGCCTCATCTTCATGGTGCTGCTGTTTGTGGCTCTCCTGACCACCTTTTCCCCTGTGGCTCACTTTCTGCACTTCCGCTTCACACCACGCAGATCCTATCGAAGCGATGTGCAGAGGTCTTTCCGCGAGGGAGGGTTGGCGGCCCTTTTCCTTGCCCTGTGTGCGTGGCTACAGATGGGCCAAGCTCTCAACTGGATCAACGCTCTGCTCTTGCTCAGCGCTCTGGCGCTGATTGAGGTGTTTATCTTGGCCAGAAGCCCATAGTGAAGGAGAATTGTGATGATCGAAGGTGTGAAGGTCAAAGGACTACGTTTCATCCCCGACGAAAGGGGATATTTGATGGAGATACTCCGCTCTGACTGGACCGAGTATGAGAGGTTCGGCCAAGTCTATGTCACCGCAGCATATCCTGGGGTGGTTAAGGGCTGGCACTACCACAAGTTGCAGACCGATCACTTTGTCTGTGTCCATGGCATGGCAAAAGTCGTGCTGTACGATCGCAGGGAGGATTCGTCAACATTCGGCGAGGTCAACGAGTTCTTCATTGGCGAACGCAACCCTTGTCTGATCAAGATACCTCCTTCCGTGGTGCATGGATTCAAGGGCGTGGGCCAGGATGTGGCTCTGATTGTGAACGTGCCGACCGAGCTATACGACTACGACGATCCCGACGAACACCGCCTGCCCTACGACACTGACGAGATCCCTTATGACTGGGGGCTGAAGCAGAAGTAGGGCTGGACAGACTCGTCACCATCCGCGCATATCGAAAAGAGCCCGCACTGCGGGCTCTCTTGATCTCCCTCGCTTGGTCTCAGCGGTGGCGGAAAACGATATTGTCGAAGAACTCGGGTCCCTCTGTACAGTCCAACACTTGCCGGGTGAAGGGTTCCGACAAAGGAACAGGGTTGGATTCGCTTTGCACAATCTGTAGGGTGGAAGTCTTGGTGCCATGGTATATTGGGTTTGGCACCTGGATGCTGAATTTGAACACCCCCGGTACCTCAATGGGATTGCCAGTGACCCAGTAGTCGACGTAGCTGCCCAGTTGCCATCTAATCGTAACTGCTTCCGTGACCGGGTTCCCTGCTGTGTCTAGAATCAGTCCCTCCACAGCCAGATTACTGCAGCCCCTGAAGTGCTCCTGCATGCTGCCTTCGACGTAGTAGTAGGGATGGGATGGCTCTGGCGTGGCTGTTGGAGGGCGTGGGGTCGACGTGGCTGCGGGTTGCGGGGGGCGCGGCGTGGCTGTAGGCGCGGTGCCGGAGGTTGACGTTGGGCTGGGAGGAGGAGAAGTGGGATTCTCCCCTGAGGGAATGAGGAGTTCCTGCCCGATGTTGATTATGTCGCTGGTCAGCCCGTTGAGATCCTTGATAGCCTGTGCAGTGGTGTCGAACCGCGCGGCGATGCTGCTCAGGGTGTCGCCGGACTGGACGACGTAGGTGCTGTAGGGTGGCGTTGGTGTGGCCGAAGGGGGGGGAGTATCGGTGGGGTTGGGTATAGCTGTATCGACAGGGGTGGCCGTCTCGGTGGGCGTGGCGGTTGCAGTGTGCGTGGCTGTGGCGGTGAAGGTGGAAACCAAGCTCTTGGTCGGCGTCGGCGTCGGGCCGGATTCCCCAACGATCAGGGAACCTAGAGAGCAGCCAAGGCTTCCGAACAGCAACATGGATAGGAACAGTGTGATTGAAGCAGTCTTGCGATTGATGATTTGGGCTCCTCAGCTCAGTAGTTTCTTTGGAAGTCTATGATAACCCATTGACGCCCACTGCCGCCAGGCTCGCAGTCGTGGGTGTCAGTTTGAAAAGGGATCCGGTCAGACAAGGGGTTGCCCCCGAAGTCTACTACTGCTACCCACCAACTTCCCGCTCTGGGTCCTTCGGCGCCTAGAGTGGCGTGGTAGTAGCCGTCTCCCTTACTTGGATCCTTGGGTGTGAGGAGTGTCGCACACCAGTATTCGCCCTCCACGCAAACCTTCAAGAATACGCCCGCCAGTTGGCTGGGCGGTTCGACATCCCATACCGTGCCTTCCAGCGTGGTCATCGCGCAATCAGGAAGATACTCGATAGACCCGTACACGGAATACTGGTAGGCGGTTGTGGGTGTGGCCGTGGGCGGTCGCGGCGTGGGTGTGGCAGGAGGTCGCGTGGGTGTCGCCGTCGGTGGACGCCGTGTTGCCGTAGGCGGGACAGGGGTGTATGTTGGCGTGTCTGTGATCACAGGGGTGGGTGTCTCGGCGGGTGTATCCGTGGCGGAGGGGGTAGGTGTCTCCGTTGGCGTAGGCGTGTCGGCCAAAGTAGGTGTGAAGGACGGCCTTGGCGTCTTGGTCGGCGTGGGCGTCACCGTGGGAGACGGAGCGATGAGAGACAAGAGAGGGCAAGTGCAACTCACGGTAATCATCATCGCCGCCAACATTATCGCCAGAACTGTGCCATTCTTCCTATTCAAATCCGTTGTCCTCTTTCCCTGGCCCATCGCCTGCTGCGTTCGCGGTAGGGACTTCGGTCTTGTGCCATGGAATGCTTGCCTGGAAGACTATCCTCCCACGTACTCGAAGGTGATGTTTGTGAACTGGCCAGCCTGGCCGCAATCCACCAACTCTACGTGTAGCTCGTCAGATCTAGGCACAGGATTGGCTTGGCTCTGCACAATGTCTATGATGAAGGGCTGATACCTCCTGTTCTGAACGAGTTCAAGGGGAGAAAAGCCCCACTTTCCTGGGGAGTGACCCCCCGCCGTACCACTCAGCTCATACTCCACGTTGTCCCACCAACGCAGCCGCACCGTTATGCCGTCCACCGGTTCGCCCCCTACGCCCGTGATCTCGCCCTCCAGGTACACGGAGCCGCAGTTGGGCTCAGAGACCATGCTGTTCTCCAAATACACGAACTCCCAGATGGGCGTAGGGGTCGGCGGAGGATTGCGGTGGGTGGGAGTGGCTGTTGGCGGAGCTGGTGTGGCGGTGGGAAGATGCGGGGTATCCGCAGGCGGCACGGCCGTGGATGTTGGGGCGTCTGTGACCTCCGGAGTGGGGACCTGGGTGGGGGTATCCGTCACCTCGGGTGTCGGCGTTTCGGCTGTCGTCGGTGTGTCGGACGGAGTAGGTGTGAGGGAGGGCTCTGGCGTCTTGGTCGGCGTGGGCGTAGCCGTGGAAGCTGGAGAGACGAGAGAGGCCAAAGGGCAAGTGCAACTCATGGCAGTCATCATTCCCACCACCGCTAGCGCCAGAACCATCGCCTTCTTGGGATTCAAGTCTGCTGTTCCTCTCCTCTGCCCAGGGTCGTATGGTGCGCGCGACAGATGATTCAACTCGTCGCGACTGGGGCTTCCCAGACACTACCGAGCGTACTCGAAGATGATGTTCTCGTGCTGTCCACCGTTGTCGCAACCGGTGAAGAGAATGGTCAGGGTGTCCGACTGAGGAGTGGGATTGGTCTCGCTCGCCACGATGTCTACCAGAAAGGTGAAGGGGGCATGATACATGCCAGGGGCCAGAGGCGAGAAGCCCCACCCGCCGGGGTTCTCACCCACTCCGCTTTCCTTGTAGGCGACGATGTTGGCGAACCTCAAGCGGACTGTTCTGCCGTTGACTCCTTCACCTCCCACGCCTGTGATCTTGCCCTTGAAGTACACGGTTCCGCAGTTGGGGAACACGCGCATACTCCCTTGCACATAGCTGAAGTCGTAGGCCGGTGCTGGGGTCGGCGCGGGTTGCCTCGGAGTGGGTGTGGCGGGCCGCCGAGTCGGCGTAGGGGCAACAGGCCGCCGGGTCGGCGTGGGCGGGACGGGCGTGAACGTCGGTGTCTCGGTAACCGCCGGTGTGGGCGTTTCCGTGGGGGTATCTGTCGGTGTCGGGGTGGGACTGTGCACCGGCGTGGGTGTGTACGTCACGGTCGGCGTGAACGTCGGTTTGGGAGTCCGCGTGGCCGTGGGCGTCGCCGTCTCGGGCCCAAGTCCCACGATGGGAGCCAGAGAGGAAGCCAACATGAGGGGTCCCACAACGCAACCCACCAGGCTGGCAATGAGTAGGACAACCATGACGATAGCTGTTACGGCACTCACAAAATTCTGTTTCGTCATTGTCGAATCAACCGTTCTCCTTTCATGAAGAGGAGTAGTATGTCGTGTCCACTGATAGCGCAAAGCGGGAGTTACAGAACCTCCCGCCTTCGGACAGAAGTCTCCCAGACAAGAGCCTCATTGACCTCTGCCGCTGGCAAGCAGAGAACTGTGATGGCCTAGTACTTCTGGAAGATTAGGTTCGTTTGCTGTGACTTCAGCGACCTCATCTTCTCATGAAGGGTCGCCGAAAGGGGTGTTGGGTCGCCTTGGCTTCTGATCACGGTCAACCTATAGTCACCGAACAACTGACCACCATGCGACTCGAACTTGAATTGTCCCGGCTGGAGCATCTTATGCTCATCTCCGACAGCGCAGTATTCTACACCGAATCTGTCGGAGTCCAGCTCGATCCACACTAGATAGCGGTCAATGGGGTTTCCCTGAGCATCCCGGACCTCCCCGGTGATCTCCGGCAGGCAGAATCCAGCGTGGCAGAAGTCCTTGATTGGGCCAGATACATGGTAGTATTCGTATACCGGCTGTGGGGTATTTGTAGGAGCTGGTGGCCTCGGCGTTGGGCTCGGCGCAGGCGGAGGCGGCACTGGCGTGTTCGTGGGTGGTCCCAGCGTCGGCGTGGGCGGCTGCGTGGGTATTGGTGTCTCCGGCGGCACACTTGGCATCGGCTCCGATGTTGGTGATGGTGTGTCCGTCGGGCTAGACACGACTGCCGGCGTCGAGGTGAAGGTGGGAACGAAGGTCTTCGTCGGCGTTGGCGTCTCCGCCGGTGCCTGACCCAAGAAGTCGCCATAGGAGGAGAAAGTGAGCACTGCAACCGCTAGCAAGCAGCCAATAGCCGCTGCAACCGTTACGGCGATGATCAATATCGCCAAGGATCTCTTATCCATTCCTATCCTCACCTCCAGTTGTCCATTTACGGCTCACATTATAACTGGGTTCTCCTCAGAATGCAAGTCGGCTCTGATGCGCAGTGACAGAGCCATGGCGACGAGGAGCAGGATTGCTCCTGCTAAGATCGTGAACTTGGTCCCATTAGGAATCCGCTCGGCACGGGTCCTACGGCCAACCATCCTGCTGGTGTGCGCGTCGCTATGTCTACGATGAGGTACAATGAAACGACGGCTCCCACGAGGGTGACCGAGGAGCCAAGGATCTCCGTCAGATAGAGGGGATAGAGCGCCATGGCCTCGATGGCATGCACGATCTCCATCAGGACGATGGAGATCAGGAATGCGGCCAGATCACGGTTGCTACGCAGTGTGGTGAGAACACCTTAGAACGATATTTGCAAAGTGCCTTCCCTTCATCTATATTGGCTAGGTGCCAGTGGTCACCAGATCGTTGTACTCAGGACAGGCGGCGCTGCGCCTGTCAGAAGGACAAGGTGTTGCCGGCCTTCGATGGCCGGCGCGAGCATCCGCGTGGGAACGGTGAAGTGGTGAAATCGACCCCTATTGGCGCACTCTATCTCGCGGTATTTCTGCTCTCATCGGCTACCCTCGTCTTCGAGATAACGCTGACCCGCGTCTTCTCCGTGGCTCAGTGGTACCATTTTGCCTTCATGACGGTCAGTCTGGCTCTGCTGGGCTTCGGGGCCAGTGGGACTTTCCTGGCCCTGCGGCCTCGATTGCTCAAGCGCGACTTGGCCAGAACTGTAGCTTCTCTCTGCCTGCTGTTCTCTGTCTGCGTTGTGGGAAGCTATCTGGTCAGCAACCACGTACCGTTTGATTCCTTCCGGATTGCCTACGACCGACGCCAGATTCTCTTTCTGTCAGTCTACTACCTGTCTCTCACTGTGCCGTTCTTCTTCACTGGCCTGACGCTTGGCCTTCTCTTCGCTGCCATGCCAGAGCGGGCCGGCAGGACCTACTTCGCTAATCTGGCGGGCTCTGGCTTGGGTTGCCTCGCAGCTTTGGCCGCATTGTCTGTGGTCGGCGGTGAGGGCACGATCATCTTCGCTTCCCTGTTGAGCGCGGTGGGAGCCCTGGGTCTCGCCTGGCGTCGCTCGTGGGTGCGCTTCGGGCTGGCCTTGACGTTTGCAGGCTTGCTAGGTGTTTGTGTCCTGCGCCCTCCTGCCATCTTTCAGATCAACATGTCTCCCTACAAGGCCTTGAGCCACACGCTGCGCCAGCCCCAAGCGCGACTCACGTACAGCCGTTGGAATGCCTTCTCGCGGATTGATGTGGTGGAGAGCGAAGCCATCAGGTCGGCGCCGGGGCTGAGCTACATGTTCCCGGGTGTACCACCGTCGCAGAAGGGTGTCTTCACCGATGGAGGGAACCTGAGCCCCTTGACCGCAGCCTCGCCTGGCACTGATCTGGATTTCCTGAACTACTTGCTGGTATCCCTCCCCTACGAACTGGTCTCGCGGCCGCGTGTGTTGATCCTTGAACCTGGCGCAGGGCTAGACGTGATGGTGGCTGTGCATAATGACGCTGCTCACGTCGTCGCCGTGGATAGCAACCCCTTGGTCATCGAACTGGTCCGAGACCGGTACTCGGAGTTTGCGGGAGATCTATATGCGCTGGACGAGGTAATGGTCGTGGCCGAAGACGGACGGAGCTACGTCCACCGCACTAACCAGGAGTTCGACATCATCCAGGTGTCCTTGGACGACAGCTTCAAGCCAGTCACATCGGGCGCCTACAGTCTGTCAGAGGACTATCTCTACACCACCGAGGCCTTCGCTGATTATCTGAACCACCTCGCCCCCGGAGGGACGTTGGTGGTCCAACGTTGGCTTCAGACTCCGCCCAGCGAGAGCCTGCGCGCTCTGGCGCTGGCTACCTCGGCGCTGCAAAGTCTCGGGGTTGAGAGGCCGGCTGAACACGTTGTCGCCCTTCGTAGCCTTTACACCGGCCTCCTCCTGATCAAGGAAGATGGCTTCACATCTGAAGAGATGGAGGTTATCAAGAGCTTCTCCAAGGACAGGCGTTTCGACCTCATCTACTACCCAGGTATCAGGCCCGAGGAGGTGAACCGCTACAGTATCCTGGAGGAGCCTTACTACTACGAGGCCTATTTGAGCCTGCTTCAAACCCCAGACGCCGGTAGCTACTATGCGAGCTATCCCTTTGACGTCACCCCACCCTCAGACGATCACCCGTTCTTCTTCCATTACTTCCGTTGGGAACAGACCCCGCAGATCATGCAGGCCCTGGGCAAGACCTGGCAACCCTTTGGGGGCAGCGGGTACTTCGTTCTACTCGCGCTGCTCGCGTTGGCGGTATTCGCCTCACTGATATTGATCTTGCTGCCCCTCGCCTTTCTGAAGGCCAGATACCAGGTCCAGCGCGGAAGGCGTCTCTTTCTCTATTTCGCGCTCTTGGGGATAGGTTACCTCTTCGTGGAAATACCCCTGTTGCAGAGGTTCATTCTGTTTCTGGGCCATCCCACGTACGCCTTTGCTACCGTACTCTTCACGCTGCTTACGTTCTCCGGCCTGGGTAGTCTCGCCTCTTCAAGAGTGTCTTTGCGGAAGGTGCTGCCGGGACTGGTTGTCTCCATCGCCTGTTACCCATTCCTCCTTCCGCACCTCTTTGGATGGTTACTCGGAGCGCCGTTGAGCTCTCGCCTCCTTGCGTCGGTCGTCATACTCGCGCCCCTCGGGTTTCTGATGGGATTCCCCTTTCCTCAAGGAATCAGGCTGACCGACAGGATCGCTCCAGGGCTCATACCCTGGGCCTGGGGTGTGAACGGTTGTGCGTCGGTCCTCAGTGCCATTCTGGCGGTTATGATAGCCATTTCTTCCGGCTTCTCCCGGGTTCTCCTCTTTGGCGGGGCGGCTTATGCCCTGGCTCTGCTAGCCATCTATCCACTGGCCGGGGGCACTGGTGTCGCTGGCGGGTCAGCAGCGGACGTCTCATCCCAAGACTGACTTGCGCGCGGAAGGAGGAGAGCCTTCGTCAAATAGCCAAGGCAGCGGGGTGGGGGCTGACATACGCTCCTTGGGGCTGTTTCCGACTCCTACTTGAATTTGGCGATGAAATCGTCTATGGGGATGGCTGCCAGCGTCTGAAGTCTGATGCTTCCCCTGGAGGATAGCTCCGCCGAGACTCGGGCGATGGTTTCGTTATCAGGGGCTTCGACGATGTTGAGGAAGTCGTACGGACCCAGCGTGGCATACTGAGTGAGTACCTTCACGCCCAGGGCCTCGATCTCCTGATTCACCTCCTTAATGCGATCTGGGTTCTCCTTGATCGTCTTTGCTCCCTCATCCGTCAGGGTGCTCAACATGATATACGTGGCCATTTCGCTACTCCTTTCGCTGTCTCACTAGTCAAACCCCCACCCCTGTGCGTCAAGCGGATCTTCCTAAACGTCCCAGGCTACAACGTTTCTCTTTCGCTTGGTGGCAACGGTTGCATACCAGCCTGGAGTGCGTGACCGCTATGGCAGCCACCAAACTCAGAAATGCTCCCAGCCGAAGTAGCTGCACGAAGATGATTCCATCCCGAAGCGCGGCTAGTCCCGGTGCTATCGGTAGTATGGGGATGATTCCGACCAGAGTCCAGGACACTATCTGAGAGAAGGAGCTGTCGAATTCCCCTTCGTCTCGCTTCTTGAAGATCAGACTTGCTATCCTGCCGAGGCCAGTGCCACACAGACGGCCATAGTAGTGACATCTGGTGCAGCCAAAGGCCATGGATAGAGCCACAGCGAGCAAGGCAAGAGCCGCGTAGGCCAGCGCCGCCCCCAGACCGAAGTGGGCGATGGTTAGCACGCCGACGGCCATGGCCACCAGAACCTCCAGGATATTGAAGGCCACGAGACGAGTTGGGTAGTTCTCATAACAGGTCACTGCTCGCCTCCGTTAGGGCTTCATAAGGCGTCCTGCCGAGCAGTTCTCCCAACTCCGCGGATATCGCCTGGGTCCAGGCCTCGTCTTCGTAGTGGTGGGGCAGGGCGCCGTATCGCCGGCGAGCATTGGCGTACTTCTCCTCTATGCTCACTAGTCCGGTGTCGCTCATCAGGGCGTCGGCGACGCAGACGATTTTCTCCTCGAGGGAAGGACGGTCATACCGATGGTACTGCTTCTTCAGCTTCCGAAGTTCCTGCTGGGTGAGCATCCCCAGTCGGGCTCCTTCCTCAAGGGTGCGGCCCTTGAGGATATGGATGAGACAGATGCGGCCTTCCTCCTCGTGACCTTCGGCTCGCGCCAGAAGGTATCCCTCAAGGCCGTGGCGCAGAGTGTGGCCGCGGCTGCGCCCGAGGTCGTGCAGCAGGCCCAAGACAGCGGCTCGCTCCACGTCTACGGGGTGACCCCTCTGAGAAATGAGCTCCGTCAAGCGACGGGCGGCAGCGCTGACATGGAGGCAGTGAGCGTGCCATGACGCATTGCAAGAGCCATACTTGTCCAGCAGGGAAAGGGCGTCCCCTCTATTCACGGCACCTCAGCCATGGCTTGCCCTGCACGGTCCTTCCTCGACAATCCTGAGATCCTCGCTGGGCTTTGGGCGAATCCGAGTTGTGGGACAGAGGTACCCCTTGATAGAGTATACCGATTATATCATAGGCGTGGCGTTTTCCCAAGGATCACTCTCGCCTCGCCAGAATGATCAGGACCGCGAAAGCCACGATTCCCATCGCCAACAGGACCAAGAGCTTTTGTAGGCCAGTGCCGAGGATGAGAGCCAGCGCGCCGAAGGTAGCGCACAGGAGGTAGAACAAGAGCACGACCCTTCGCTGGGAGAGGCCCAGATCGAGGAGGCGGTGGTGGAGGTGGCCTCGATCACCCAAGAAGGGAGAGTGACCCAGGCGCAGACGGTGGAGGATCTGCCAAGCGACATCCAGGATGGGGATGCCCAATACCAGCAGGGCGGTGGCCATCTTTGCGCCGCCGATGATGGCTATGCTGCCCAGAGCAAAGCCCAGGAACATGGCGCCAGAGGTGCCCATGAAGATCTTGGCCGGATAGAAGTTGAAGGGAAGGAAGCCCAGGACGCAACCGGCGAGGGCCAAGGGTAGCAGAGCGATACTGTACTGCCCGAGACTGTAGCTGTGGGCGAAGAGCAGCACTGAGGCGATGACGGTTACTCCCCCGGCCAGGCCATCCAGCCCATCCAGCCAGTTTACAGTGTTCATCATGCCCACCAGCCAGAAGAGGGTGAAGGCCACTGTGAGGGGCAGGGAGAAAGTTCTCATGCCTCCAAAGGGGTTGGCTATCTGACTGATAGTGATGCCGCAGTAGATGGCAACTCCGGCGGCCAGGACTTGGATGATGATCTGAGGGACGGGTCCCATCTCTCGCCCGTCATCATAGACGCCCAGGCCGAAGGCGATTGTTGAGCCGACTAGAAGTCCGGCCAAGCGATGCAGCTCCAAGGGGTCTTGGCGCTCCACGGGTAGTACGAGGGTCACAGCGACGGCGGC